>Ga0209282_1001595_pt1 | contig 12554 bp, 13 predicted proteins | sample Mtrugardesep15_FD_187529 | JGI IMG/M metagenome (GOLD analysis project Ga0209282, IMG submission 187529) | Root nodule microbial communities of legume samples collected from California, USA - M. trunc garden sep15 (SPAdes) (version 2) | ecosystem: Host-associated > Plants > Roots > Nodule...
CTTAAATGCATATCTGGAAAAAAAATTGTGATAATATAAAATTTCTTCCTCCTCTTCCTCCTTCAGTATACATTACATTCTTATTTTAAATGCAAAATTACTAATCAAACTGTATGCCACATAAAAATGGCCATCACTATTTTGGATCAACTTCTAGTGAGTTTTATAAGTTTCTTTTTGACGACATTTACCTATATTGTATGTCTACAAGTGTAAGTGCAGTTTAATAATTTTCTACTTTTTCTTTGCCCTCTTTTTTCAAAAAAACAAATAAACCATTTTTCTTTAATTAAATAGTCTTTTTTTTTTGTTCAGGGTTCGAACCCTGGATGTTGCATTATCAACTGAATTAAGCTGACGAAGACAATTTTTTCTTAAAGTAAATTATACAATCTTTTAACCAATAAATATACCTTAAAAAAATCCAATAATATAACGGATCAATTTTTACGAAACTAGCGAAATAAACTAAACTTCTATATAATATAACGGATCAATATTCAATTTCCTAAAATAAGAATTATAACCTATGGAAGAAAACTATATAAAGAAAGTATTTTTTTATTTTTTATTTTACAAAATATAGCCTTTTTTGGTTAAAAAAACAAGGCTTAATTGCACTTTTGGATCCCTATCTTTTCAAAAGTTGCGGTTATGGACCCCTAACTAATTTAAATACAAAACAGACCCTTATGTTTTGATTCTTTGACAGTTTTGAACCCCCACCCCATTGTTGACTTGGTCGTTGCTACGTGACACCCACATCCCATTAGTGAGGTGCCATGTGGCTGACATGGATGAATTAAAATATATATATATATATATATATATATATATATATATAATACACGACAGCGTAGAAGAACTGCAACATCCAAGTTTGAGAAGCGATGGGTGGTTGGAGATTGAGATGGGAGAGTTCTTCAATTTAGGCCTCAAAAATAGAGAAGTCAAGATGAGTGTTACTCAGGCAAAAGGTGGTCTGCTATTGGGAATTTTTTTTCTTGAAGGAATAGAAGTTAGACCTAAGGAAGAAAATTAAGCAACACTCGCTGAACTATGCAGGGGTTTTGCGTCTTGGATGGTAAAATGATGCTTAAAGATTTGAAGTCTCAACTTTTCAACATCTATATGACATATATTTATGTTTCAATTTATCTCTGTTAATTATATGAATAAATTGGCTTTAACTGATTTCCTTGCAACGGAGGAACTTGAAGTCAATTTTTAAGTGTAAGATTGCAATACAAATATGCAGAGAATAAACACCATCTCCTGGATTTGACAGATCTTTATTGTTTCAGTCTTGGCTCTTGGTTGCCAATTTTATTCTTAAATTGTTGAGTTTTTAGCTTCTTATGCTGTGCCAATTGTTGCATTAAAGATCTACCATGTATACAGTTTAGTCGTCTTTATTTTGCCTATGGTTCAGTAATGTGTACATGTGATCCATAGTTTATGCAATATATATCTTACAATAAATTTATTTTGATTCTGGACTAATAGGACCTAGTATTATATCTTGAGAAGGATGTGCCATGAATTTTTAGCAGCATTCTGTAGAATCCCTTCAGTTGACTTGTATTATATATTTACTCCTATATCAGTGGAACTCACTTCACTTTTTAGTGCTACATCCTCTTATGGCGTGCTTATGCACAAAGCTTTTTCTGGATTAGTGGAATTAGATAATTTAAATGAGACATATTATGAAATATTTCAGAAGATTTTTATGCGTATATTTTGTACAGGATCAATCGACTTTGCTCAAGAACGTGGCTATAATTGTAAGCTATACATTAGATATGTGGAATGGATAAACTTTTTTTTTTTGAATAGCAAATTTATTCTCGACGAGTTCATGCAAGTTGCATTAAAAAACTCGCGGTAAAAAGGAAAAAGTACAAATTAGATGCCGCAAATATACGGAACACCTAAACCCCCACAACACCTCAAACACAAGAAGAAACCGGTTTTGAGGCCGACATATACCAGCAAAACAAATGTGCAGGCATACCCCTGCCTCACAAACCAAAAGCACCCCACAAAAACAACCTCCTAGATACAAACCGAACACACCACAGGCCAGCAGCAACTCCCCTTACAGCACAACACCAAAGCCACATAAAACAGCTGCCAAACCACCAAGATGCAGCACCAAACAGCTGCTGCCAGCACCAGAAAAACGCAGCTGATATGCTGCCAGCAAACAAACAGACAGCCGCAGCTGAAAAACAAAACCAGCCCAGCCTCGGCACAATCAACTCCGGAAAGGGGACCTACTAGCCAAATAATCCCCTTCCCCTTTTTGACCTTCTTATCTCTTTCCCCCTCCATGCCAACACTCCCAATGAATAAAGAGATTTGGAGGAGAAATAAAATAATGATTCAACCACCACATTAACTTGAGCCAAATCGCGCTAGCAACATCACAATGGATAAAAAGGTGATGAGCGGATTCCTCCATCCTATCACACAAACCACACAACGGTTGAACCTCCGGCCCTAGAACATTTCTCAAAGCAAGGTTATCTTTAGTAGGGACCCGGTTGAGAATAACTCTCCAAGCAAAAGCCACCACCTTTGACAGTGCCTGAGACATCCAAAGCATCTCAAAAATGCCTCTTTCATTTATCCGCCACAACACCTCTCCGAGAACAATACCCTCCAACCTCTTGTATGCCGAGTTTACCGAATAAATTCCGGTATCTTCCCACTTCCACTTCCACTTATCCTCTTGATTATTCAAACTTACTCCTTCCAAGTCCTCCTTTAGGCTTAAAAGCACCTCCTCTTCCCTCATGAAAAGATGTCTTCTCCAAATGAAATTTCACTCCATGCCTAACTCCGAATCCACATGACTTCTGCAATTTGCAAACAGTTCCATTACCATTCTACCAGCTCACAATTAGAATGTCAAAGAAAACTTTTGGGTTTGACATATTGATCACCCCTCGACTATGAAATTTCATACAATCTAGTAGTGTTTTTTCGGAGAAAAAACTACAGCGTTTGACAGAAGAGAATATTTTTTTTTTCTTTCCAGATTATACCTTCATTGTACTCTCCAATTAATCTAGTGGATTTTTGGAGTTTTTATTTTATTTTTTTATTATACCTTCATTTTTTATTTAATTTTTTGGTCAAATTATACCTTCATTTTAAACCACTAATAAGTTAATATTTTTTGCATACACTCTCTATCTTTCTATTAAATTTAATGTGTTATTACTGTTGAACCGACTTAAAAAGTGATTGAATCGATTTTAAAAGTGTCAGCATGACTTGATTCACGCTGAAAATATCGAGCGTAACTTAACTCAAACTGAATGGGTAATTTTGAAAAAGCAAAAATGCAATTTTCTCTTAAGTTTGGGGATTGTGATGCACTCTATGCTCAAATGTGGTGAAGGTGCTTGGGTACAAATTTGACGTGGAGAGGTTAACCCCTTCAAGTGGATAAAGTTCTTATTGATGATTGGTAACATGAAAGGTTGAGTGCAACAGGGAAGTTCCCACCTTAGTCCCTTGCATCTCTCACCTTCTGAACTTAAACTGACAAGTTCAAATTAGTCATACCTAGTGGAAGGAGAAAGTCTTTCATGAACACAACCCCAAATAAATATTATTTAGGCACACGCACATGGAATTAATAAAATTAAACAAAAAGTAATTAGTCACATCAAATCATATCATGTAATTTTATTCTCTTTTAATTTTTGTTTGGCTTTGTGTGTGTGCCTAAATACAAAAGATTTGTGGCTGTACCCAACCAAGACTAGCTCAGTGGGAAGACAATATAAGTGCTAGTTGATTTGTTAATTTTAATATTTCTCAAAGTTCACTTTTATCACATTTACTGAGGTTGGAAATCTATGCGTGATATAGTTCAGTAGTCATTTTCTTCTTTGGTTTTGCCTTTTTTTCACACAGAAAAAAAATCATTTATCATTTAGATAAATAATCTTAACCAACAAAGATGAGCCTTGCGAAACAGATTAAACTTTCATATAATATTATGAACCAATATTCAATTTCGAATGAGAGAGATATTCCTCAAATAAAAACCATTTTAAGGGAAGAAGGCTATTAAAATACATGAAATATTAGCGAATGCTTTTAAGATACTCTTTAAAAACATAAATGATAAGTATTTATGAAAAAGTGTTTAATCAAAATATTAAAAATCAATACATTTAACTTTTTATAAAATAATTGTTTATTTTAGACTACTTATAAACTATTCAAGACCAAAGTACTTGTTGAGAAAACCCTTAAAATATATTTATCTTTTACGATGGAAAGAAAAATACTAACTACGTTTTTTTTTTCCAAACAAAACTATGGTGTTTTTATTATTATTACTTGCAAAAAACGGGCACTTCGTGCCCGTATTTCCGCTCTTTTTATTACAGTAACGTTTGAAAATTATGAACGGTATTTTTTCTATGAAATTTTAGTTTTGATTAAAAGTAAAAATATAAATGTTTGTTGCTTTTTTTAATGACATAACAATATTTATTATAGAAAAAGTTGTTTAAGGGTATAATTGGGATAATGAAAAAGTAAGTATAAATATACTCATCTAGTTTGTTATATTTTTCAAATGATAAAGGAAAAAAAACAAATATACATGTATACATATTGTGTTCGTTACATTTGTTATACTATTTAAATTTATTCTTATCTATTTGTTACATGTGTTACTTGTATTTAAAGTTAAGGGTATTTTTGAAAAGAAAATTTCAACCCAAAAGTGTGCAGAAAGGGATAGTTTCCTTTATATATAGTATAGATATAGATTTACTAGACCATTGACCCGTGCCATCGCACGGATCATACATAAGAATAAATAAAGTGCAAATATGAAAGTAAATACTTCACATGATTCGAAATAATAGTATGATTCAAATCATAAAATAAATTGCCACAGACATTTTTACTGTACGATATAAAAAAAATTCATGACATTGACCCTGTTATGGTAACACACAAAAGAACAACTAAAACGCAAATATGAAAGTAGGAATATCGGTTGAAAAAGAAGAAAAGGAATTATTATTTGTGAAGGAATGAAATGAAATATTTGCGGAGGGATCTGTTTACCTAGGCATGAAAGGTGGAAAAAAAACATCGATATTTATTTCCAATTGATTAGGGATGTCGTTTTCAGGATGAGACCAAGGAGAAAAAATTAAGAAATTGACAATTCAATATGATTTAACTTGCACAGTCAATAACTGCTAAGAAACAAATCATTTAATTTCCAAAAAAATAAATTAGCAATTATTTAGAGCAAAATTAGGTTAAAAAAAACGTAGGGTAAGAGATTAAAAAAAAACTACTATAAATGCTATAGTACGATACAAATGACGACCTGCTTCTATCCTTTTCTATTCTTCGCCGGTAAAAAGCAAAACAGAATGGGAGCATTTGAAGAATTACCGGAAGGCTGCATTGCCGCCATACTATCTCGTACCACTCCGGCTGACGTCGGCAGATTTTCCGTCGTTTCAAAGACATTCCGTTCTGCCGCTGATTCTGACGCCGTATGGAATCACTTTTTCCGTTCTGATCCCCAATTCATCGACTTCATCATCTCACACTCTCCTCCTTCCATTGCCAACGCTCCTACCAAAAAGGCTCTCTTTCTCACTCTATCCGAGCGCCCTATCATCATGGACAATGCTCAAAAGGTATTATTCTTTATAACCTCCAATTTCTTTGAATATTAGGGCTTACCATCAGCATAGAAATGCTAATAGTGGATATGTTGAAATGCAGAGCTTTCAATTGGATAGAAAGAGTGGAAAAAAGTGTTATATGCTTGCTGCTAGATCTCTCGCCATTGCTTGGGGTGATGATGATCGATATTGCAACTGGATTGCTGTGCCTGATTCCAGGTTTGGTTACACTTGAAATGATTTTGGTTTACAACTTCCAAATTTTAGTTGATGAGCATGCATTGTTTGTGTATCTACACCTCTATAAATACTCGATTTGTGTTGGATAGATTCCCCAAAGTTGCTAAGCTTCTTCATGTGCGTTGGCTTGAAATTCATGGAAAGATAAACACCTGTGCCTTGTCCCCAAATACTCGGTATGCGGCTTATCTTGTGTTCAAGATGATTGATGCATCTGGATTTGAGAATCATCCTGTGGACTTGTTAGTTGGTGTTGAAGGAAGCCATGGAAGTACTAAAATTGTGTCTTTGGATCCAAGCTTCGTACTTAGGAACAAAGAACTATTATGGCTCCGTCTTTCTGGGACTAATATGTCGCACAACAAAGTAGTAGGATTGCGACGTCCTAGTGTGAGACGTGATGGGTGGTTGGAGATTGAGATGGGAGAGTTCTTTAATTTATTCCTCCAAGGTGTAGAAGTCCACATTAGTGTTATCGAGATAGATGGTGATTTGCCGAAGGGAAATTTCTTTCTTGAAGGAATAGAAGTTAGACCTACGGAAGATAATTAAGCAACATTCACTGAATTATGTAGGGGTCTTGCGTCTTGGATGGCAGAATACTGCTTGAAGATTTGAAGTCTCAACTTTTCAACATCATACTGTGTGACGTATATTCATGTTCTTGTAAATGATATTTCTTATTGTAATTATAGTATGGTAGTTTGGTATATACTGGGATAGTTGTGTTTTGGATGTTCAACTATATACTTGATGCAATATTTATTTGCTGCCATGTTTTATTTATTTGGAACTCTCAACTATGAACGCTAGGTACTTAACCTTTGATTGACAACATTAGTTCTCTTTCACCCTAGAATGCAATGCCCAAGTCCAGGTTAGCTCTTAAGTTTTATTTCTCTTGTGTTCATTAACACTGTTATTACCTATGATAACCAGTCAATATACCGTCATAAGCTTAATTAACTCTTAACTGACAGTCATCTGCACCTCTATGAATGCAGAATTTGTGAATCAATTTGTCACACTTAACACTTTAGATATCTGTTATGTTACAATGGCAACGAATTGGCTTTAACTGATTTCCTTGCAACCAAGGGATCTTCACATCAATTATCAAGTGTAAAACTGCAATATAAATATGTTGAGAATAAACACCGTCTCCTGAATATGACAGATCTTTACCTTTTCAGTCTTGGCTCTTGGTTACTAATTTTGTTCTTAAATGATTGATTATCTAGTGAGCTTCTTATGAACACAGTTCCCTCTCACATATATGAACAAATCACCAAATTAGCCTCCGCATCTTAATTCTACCAACCCGACTATAACTATGAATATTTTGCTTCTTATGTTGTGCCTATGGTTTTTCATAATAGTGAGATACGATCTCTGTAAGCGATATTCCTGCATTATTTTTGGCTATCAAAAAAGGTAAAAAGGCTACATATTGTATGATATGACTGAAAGATAATTTTTCATTTTAGGGGATGTAATGTTGAATGAAACTATTTTCTGTTCTCAGCTTCTCTCACTTTTTCCTTATTTTTTCTGTTTAATTGAATATTTCTTGTTATAGTATTGAATCCCAAACAGTTGATGATGATGATCCACCGTCTGATTATTCTCTTTATAGACAGTTGATAAGTAGTTAGACTATAATTATACTTGACATATTTTAGAGCTGACATTAGTTATGCTGTCAACAAAATGTGTCCGTATGTATGCAGACCTTGTAATCCTCTTGATATTTGAAAGGCACGCCTGACTAGGTATATTCTTATATTTTGCAAGCTGAATAGGCCACATGTGTTCGCACACCTGCAGACCTGCTGCAGATTACCATGTTATAAATCTACTGTCAGCCGGTCATTTGTGAAGGTTGGGTAATTTAACTCGGCTATCATATCTCTTTCATAACTTAGTCATATCTCCAACTCCAACCCTTACACTGTAACAACCAAGCAAGCAGTTTCCTATATATTGCTTCTATCCATATTTATCACGAGCGGATGAGGAACGTAGAAAATTTGATGTCCTTTTTTGAGGGAGAAGATGAATGTTGCAGTTCTCAAGTTGGTTTTCAACCATTGTCATCCGGCTGATGGTTGAGTTATCTACAAATGCTCTTCCTACATCTCAGTTTCATCTATTGTTCTTAAATATCAGATTCCACTCTATTTTCCTCCGATCTTGAGAGGGGGCGGGGTATTATTTATAACAACCAATATAACTTATTGACTTAGAAGTTTATCATAATCAATTACGGTTTGAAATAATTTAGTTATGCTAGTCTGCATTGTTCATGTATTCTTAGCTTTGCAACTTTTGTGCACAAATTTTGGACAGGTTCCTGAATTTGTTGAGCTTCTTAGTGTGGTTGGCTTCAGATTCGTGGGAAGATAAACACCCTTGTCCTGTCCCCACATACCCTATATGCAACTTATCTTGTGTTCAAGATGATTAATGCCTCTTGATTTGAGAACTATCTTGTGGAGTTATCTGTTGGTGCAAAGTATTAGATTGCAACATCTTAGTGTGAAAAGCGAAGGATGGTTGGAGATTGAGATGAGAGAGATCTTCAATTTAGGCCTAGAAGATGGAGAAGTTCAGCTGAGTGTTATTGAGATAAAGGGTGGTCATTGGAAGAGTGGTTTCTTAGTCTTTTTTCTTTACAGAAGTTTATAAATTAGTTTTTCTTATATTTGAGGTATTTTTTTTAATCCTCATGAAAATATATCAAACGCCACTTAACCTAAAATGAAGTACTTTTGCTCTTTTGTTTTTGTTACAGCTTTTTCTCTCTTTAATTAGCTGTAAAACTAGTTTTTTTTTTCCTTCATAAATGATACAATTTTTAATAATAACAAATAGGACAACCCTTAAAAAGTAACGGATAAAGGGTTTATAAATGTAAAAAAAAAAAAAAAAGAGTTTAATTAGTTTGCATGACATTTGTTTTTCTTTTGGGACTCGGTGCATTTATCTTCACCAAGAAGGAAGAAAAGTATGTATGCATGTATGTGCATAACAATTGCCTCATTTTCTAATTCGATTAATTAAGGTTTTATTTGGATAACAATTTATAACATAAGTGTTTATCATATAAATGTTTATGAATAAGTTATTTCTATATTACGATAAAATAAAGTCAAGCTGTTTTTGTATGATTTATAAACTGTTTTCCTAAGCTATTTTGAAGAGCTAATGCAAATAAGCTGAAAAAACTTTATGAAATATGAATATGTTAAGCTGTTTTCACAAGTTCTCCCAAATAGTGTCTTTAACAAAGGCTGTGCCAATAAATAAGCTCAAATAAGTTAACTCAAAGAAACTCATACTAACTTTAGCCACATAGCTCTTCTGGTGTACTAAAAAACTTACCATCAACCTTATAAAATTAAGCAGAACAAAAAAAAAGACAAGCTTGAATCTTGATTTCGTACTTTTATCTTTAAAAAAAAAACAGCTTAAAAAATCAATACTGTTTATTTGAAGTGTTTTATTGTCTTCAATTATAAAATGTTATCAAAAGGTTTTTATTAAAACTGAGGACCTTAAACCTTCATTGATAATTAAAGTAAAGTTCAAGTCCTCAATTGATAACTTTTGAAATTAAAAATTCTAAATTGTAATTGATCAACCTGAGGACAAAAATAAAACTTGAGGACAAACTTATAACTAAAACTTGCAGAGGAAGGGGAAAAATCACATTTTATAAAGTTTCTGCCAATGTTTTTGGGGAAACAAAGTCGGGAGAGATGTCTGAGACCTATTATAAGTTACAATACTAGCAATGAAGTGACGAGAATGTTTACTCGCCTCATTTCTATTACAGAAAATTTCACAAGAAAAAACTTAACCAAGCCATTGTGTGGCACGCCGGTCTCCACTACCTCCAACAGAATGCCGAATGCTAATCTTCTCAGTAGAATATTTTTGTTGAAGCCATTCAAAAGCATTCACATCAAGCTTTCCATTAACCGACTTTCCTTGCTTCCTACGAGTTTGCTGCTCCAGTATGGAAGCCCACAATTTCCTTACAGCATCTCTCTGATGAGCTGTAAATCTTGCCACATTATCAACGGCATGCTTCACTAAAATATCAATTACTGTTTGGCACCTATATAGAGAAAGTTCAAATAAGGGCACATAATGTAAAATGGAAAAACATGAATTAAAGACAAATACATCAGAACATAGTAACAGCATTTACCAAGGTGTTTTATACCGCCGAGCAGCAATCTCTAGACAAGTTATCAGGGCTTTTCTTTGTAACTGAAGGAATCGCTTAGTTTCTTCCTCTTCTTCCTTCCTTATCTTCATAGCTGCGTCATTCTTTCCCTTAAATTTTTCACCTTTCTTTGTGGATCCAGGAATCAGTGAATCCAGTCCAAATGGGTCAGCTTCCTCCACGGCATTATTCTCCTCATTCGGATGAGACGTTTGACCAACTTCATCTGCCATTACTGTGCTATCTTTAAGAGAAATTGCTTCTTCTGTGTCATCCTCCTCTGTCGCAACAGGAAGGTTAGATATAGCTTCCTTGATTTGCCCAGCTGCTTTGGAGAACTACATAAATATTAGAAAAGAAAACAATGAGCAACAAATAGAAAACCCTCATGGGCCCAGATATTCAAAGTAAATCAGGTCAAAAGAGACAACAATATCCCAAATCTAAATCCAACGACTGATCAAAAGATGACAAATCCAGACAAAGTTTTCAAAGCAATTGATTTGATGCATTGTCGTCTAAAAAATAAATGAAGTCAAACTGAGAATCCATCAATCTAATTGTAATTTTTTTTAAAAGGTAATTGTAAAACTTGATCACCACTCAAAAGAAGAATGTTGCACCTTGCAACTGTGCCAAACTTCTGCAACCCCAAAACTTGTCGTTGGAGTTAGTCCAGGCATCAAGATTGGAGGGGGCGTAATACATGTTATGCACCGAGATAACCTCCCATTCCCATCCCTCACTATACATCTGTAACAAAAAGCATGGCATGGGTGAACACAGTGGATGACCGTATTGAGAATAATGAAGCTTATCGGTCATCCACTTAACTTATCCCAGAGTCCCTTTGGAATAATTTCTCTTTCCAATCTATCTTAATTCTGCAAGTTCTTCTAGTAAAATAAAATGTTTAAATACTAGATTGACACATTTAGATCAATTTTGGTCAAACTGATATGAGAAATGACACTTTCAAAGATAGCTATATAAAAGCAATTACAGCATTGCATGAATATTACAAATTATATGCAAAGGACAGTACATCTATGACAGCGCACATTCAATTTTCATGTATGGAACAGCGTTACATGTCAAAACCTGTTGCAATCATTCAAATGTACTTCTTAATCAATTGTCTTGAATAAAAAGGAAAGAACATATTTATAGGACTTTAAATGAGCAAGTTTAAAATGAAATTTCAGTGAGAACCATACCACAAAGCTATCATCTGTATATAAATCATTTGCAACCACAGCACTAATCGTCCACGTTGCCAGTTCATTCTTCTGCTTCTTATTGAGCTGCTACAAATAAACAAACATAAGAGGGTCAAGAAATCTTTATTGTACTCTTTCTTTCAAATGTAGGGGAAAAAGCAATCGCTAAAACGAATAATTTGAACAAATATTAATCTTACTTCTTTTGCGTTTTGTGCTGCCGTGAACAGAGAATGATAATCTGCTCGTACGGAAGGATCTGTACAAGATACAGGCGACAACATTGCAGCTTCTAATATTGCGAAAAAATAATCACTAACGCCAGACTTAACACTTCCTGCCTCAATCAACTGAATGGCAAGCTTTGCAGCCTTGCCGAATTTCGCAGGGTTCTTGATATGTGAAGATATCTTCTGCATAGCGTCAATAACTTGCGATTCGGAAGCATCCGTTGAGGTTTTAAACTTCAAACTCTTTTTAGGTGCTGCAGCTGAAATTACAATACAAAATAAAAGATAAAATTTCACAATTAAGAATAAACGATCAATTTAGCCCCTAAATTTGTAGAACATAAGAGAATGAAAAATCATCTAACTTAGGGTTTATTTATGATAAAGAAAGATAAAAAAGTAAATTGTTAGAAAAGAAAGTGATGTATGTGTGTACCTTGGGAGTTGTCGGATTGAGTAGGGTTGGGTCGTTTGAGGGAACTTTTGAGAATGGGTTTCGGTGCGGAGGGAACTGAAGAAGAGGATTCCGTTTTGTTGGTAGAAACAGAAGGAGTTGGAAGTTGCGGTTGTGATTGAGTGATGGAAGAAGGTGGAGGCAATCCTTCAAACAAATCGTCTGCCATCGAATCTTCTGAACTCGTTGATTCTTCGATTGGGAAAGGGAAAGAAATTTCTTATGAGGAGAGGGAAAGGGAAAGAAATATAAAGTGTAATATATTTCTTCTTTTTTTTTTTTAATATGAAAAGTGTAATATGATAGTACTTGATTTTTTTTGTTTTTTGAGAGGTATGATACTTGATTATATGCACCAATTATATATACTTAGGGGATGTATTGGATTAGGATTCTAAGAGATTTTAAAAGACTTTTTAGTTATGAAAAAGTCTTGTGGTATTCAATCAAGACTCTTTGTAATTTAAAAAAAGTTTTGTGGTATTCAATTAA
>Ga0209282_1001597_pt1 | contig 12534 bp, 5 predicted proteins | sample Mtrugardesep15_FD_187529 | JGI IMG/M metagenome (GOLD analysis project Ga0209282, IMG submission 187529) | Root nodule microbial communities of legume samples collected from California, USA - M. trunc garden sep15 (SPAdes) (version 2) | ecosystem: Host-associated > Plants > Roots > Nodule...
CCATAGTATATTATTTTTGGACCCAGAAATCTAACACAGATCTTGAATCATTTTGATTCTCGAAGCAATCACAAACCCAGAATATTGGGCTTTCTAGCTAGTTAATTTTTACAAACTTTAACCCCCTTTATTTAAACCTTCAATGATTTAGGTTCACTTCCTTTGCAAGAAAGAAAAAAAAAGGTACTTGATGAAATGTCGGCAATCATTTGCAAACTTGTGGTTGAAATAACACATCTGTCTCTCTTTCTCATCTATAGTTTTTGATCAGATAAACCTTGAGACACTTTTGTGTATATATGTACCTTACTATCCTTTTTGCAAGTGTGTACAATATATAGCTAGGGCATGAACACTAAAGTTTGAGGGAAAATATAATTCAGAAACCCCATGCTTCATATTATCTTAAGAAATTATCCTAATAGGAAATCGTGACTAACGATACAATGATTTTATTGGTGTATCCTCTACATGCAACTGCAAAGTTTAATTTTTTAAGTTGGATAAAACTATATCAATGAGCAATAAAACTCTTCAAGAGTTTTAACAACGTTGTAACCAACAATGTAATGCATGTCCTAATTTATTTCATTTAGTTCACGTGACCGGATAAAATTGATAGTGTAAGAATTGAAAAATATACCAATTTTAAGACATTATGTATATGTGTCCCTCACTTATATACCAACAATCTTCCTCTAATGTGTGGATTCATCGATTTGTCAAGATATACTCCCTCTCAAACATAAACTTTTTCATCCACGTATATTTACACATACATTTACACCTCATGGACTACTTCCATTCCATTTATTAAGCCTAAAAAAATATAATAATATATGAACTTGAATTGTTTGATTATTACTTGCAACATGACTTTGTATTAGATTCTGCCTTCTGTCCCACTGCAAGCTTTATTACCATGATATTTTGATCTTATCATTTTTAATGTAGACAGGGAGAGATTGTCAATCAGAACAATGTGCACTATCTCAACCAAGAGAATCTAGGGTTTGTCAAACTAGGGACACCAACCTTTATTGTTTAATTAGTTACCAAATTACTCCCACTTGAAACCCTTTCTCACAAAGGTTTTAAATAATTTTAAAGGGTGCATTAGTGTCTAAATATGCTCTAACATTAAGGCCTACCTTTCACCCCATATATATCCAATTTCAATTCCTTTGCTTGCAAAACAGCACTAATAATATTCTCTAAACATTTTGTTTTAATTAATTAATTTTATTTTTAATATTCATTTTAAGGTACAATGTCTTGTTATTTGACCTGGTGCTGAAAACATGAAAAGGCCAATAATCATTTTTTTACTTTAGACAAGATGCATCTTTTTATCAAGAGTTTTACATTAATCATAGTTGAGACCACAGAAGTCATGAAATCACTATCAAGATATATAATTATGGAAGAAAAAATACAAAAAATGATAATGATTAATAATCATGTTTGTAGAAATAATGGAAAAAAAATGTGATTTTAATCACTGCATGTTATTTAAAAAGTTGCCATGCAGTGGTCACAAGCTAAGCTACAATTTAATAATCCTTTTGTATTGTCCTGTTAAGTGCTTAATACTTTATCCTACCTAGTCCTTTTTTCTGTAAAAGAGTGATAAAGATGGAAGTGGTGCTTGGATTTTCGGAGAAACATGTAATATGCTAACATGTGACAGAAAAGAAGGATCTAGTATGAAAACAGAAAGAGATAATGGCAACATGAAATGTCATCCTCAGTTGAACCAACTTTGGTAGTTGATCGGTTGAAATGGGGCATGAAAGGACTATGTGATGTATATATAAGTGCTATCCAACCATATTCTGACTGACATGCTACATAGTTGCAAGCATTTTCACTTATAATATCAGAAATAATGAATTTCTTTTATAATACAAAAAAGTTGTGAAATAGAAAGTAATTCGTTTAGTTTAGGAAAATCTATAATGTGGTAACAGGGTATGGAATTGATAACATTAGTTGCATTGCATGTATTTGTAATGATCACTTCTATTAATTTCAGTGGAAAATTTGTGCTATGTTTGAAAAATTTGCAGTTGCATACATTTATTTTTTGTTTACAATTATTTTCTGTCATGTAAGACTTTTCAATAATTCGCTTAAATCTATAAAGGCATTGGACTGTCAATGATAAACGAGGCAGTCCAACACAATAGTAAACTTAAGCGAACCGCAAGGATTCGAACCTCATTTTGGACATCTTTTAGATCGAAAAGTAGGGATTTGGATTTTGCACAGTATCTGTGATGACATAGTTATTCATTTTTATCGTCCCGGCAAATCAACGATGAGAATATGTAACGATAATCATCTAAGCCGTAATGTGAGCCGACTAATATGAAAATAGATTGTCTTTATCAATTAATGCCTGTAACTTCTTTTTTTATTACTGCGTTTAATTTAGGTTGCAAAATAAGGGGCTTTGCAAGCATAAATGTTGTTTTTAGAGATCACATGTAAAAAACATGCACTATTCTCATTATGATGATAGGCAACCTTTTTTGTTTGGATCGACAAATGTTAGTTTATATCATTTACGTTAAAATTTTCTTTTTTGCTAAAATTTGAACCTCAATCTTTTAATTCCTTTAATTTTATAGTTCGTAATAGTTGAGTTACTCAACCCTATAATGAGCCAACTAATAACCAAACACTTTTTTTTTTTTTTTGAAAGGTTAACCAACAAACACTGTTATTTGTCTCACCCTAAAATAAATAATAATGTTTTCATTTTAGGAATGCTCAATCTGTTTTAAATGTATGAAATATATATAAAGAACTTGGAAAATTTTGTTCGAAAATCATTTGAATGATTATTTCCTGATCAGGCATATAAAGATCTCTAATCAATATTGCTTCCTCTCATTTGGGCCCTGTATCAAGACTAATTTGATTCAAATTTACTCCAAACTTTACAGCCTTATCTCCTTTATTAATTCAAAAATCTTTGATTTATACCCTAGTGACTTTTGTTTTTCTTTTAAAAGTCTAGCGACGAAATTCATAAAGTGTTTAAAAGTCGAAAATTACAGTTTATGTATGCGTCCTAACATATCAAATATTTCTGCCATCTTTTATCGTTTGAGTTGTACTTACGAGATATTAGATATGGTCACTTAGTTTCATTTGTAGGAGTTTGTACTATTCATACTTAGAAACATGAACATTATTAGTTCATAAGTCATAACTCAACATATAAAAATACCAAAATTGTAAGGTCGAATGCTATGATCGGGTTCGAACCCGACTACTCTACTTTTGTGTATGAGTTTCAGAACCATTTATTATTTTTCTATTAAAGAAAGAAAAAGAAACATGAGCATTAACTAATTAAAGTGTACCTATCAGTGAAAAGATGAATAATCTTGTGATTATTGTAAACAAGTCAAGAAACAAGTCCAACTAAGCAACAACGTGTGGACCTTTTTTCTCCTAAACCCACAAATATTGGAATCCAGTATTTTTGCAACACTAATGTTAGTCCAATGGACGTTTTTCTTCAATTCAATGGACAAATGGAATCATGTAACATTGTTTCTTCTGAAGGTGACTACATCAGTTATTGTTCCACCAATAGTTGAACAACACTTAAGGATCATGAGCTGCTTATTTTAGTTGTTAATTAAATACGCGTATGATCTTGCTGAATTAATAAATATATGTTGAATTTGGTTCATTTTCAGCAATGATGTTAAGGAATTTATGTTGGTTTGTCTTAGTTTAATGTTAAGTCATTCTGCGTGGTTCACATGGTGTTGAAATACTACGTTTAGTGCTACTTATTTCTCTATTATAATCATTTTTTTTCTTAAAAACACACTTTTTCTAGAACTCTTTTGTCATGTTTTCTATTTTCTTAATCCTAATTTAGGTATTGCTGTAGAAGATATAGCATGTAGTGTATGACATTTGGGGCATATAATTTTCTAACTAGATAGCTTGGCCGGTTAGGAAGCTGGAACTTTATTTGTTCTTCGAATTATGGGTGGGTGCAGTTTGTTGTTTGCTTGCATTTCATTTCTATATACTACCTCCGTCTTTAATTATATGACTCTTTTGAGAAAAAAAATTTCTCTTTTTATAAGACCTCTTTGCTATTTCTAAATACATTAATTAATTCTTTACTAACATACTTTATTTATTTTATATTTTTTTCTTTAATCAACATTAAATACTACATTGAAAATATACACTAGCCCTCTCTCTTAAAGGACAAATTTGTAAATTTATTATCATTTTTAATTTTCTTAATCACCGTTATTTTTTTAAAAGGGCCTTGTAATTAAGAACGGAGGTAGTAAATTATAATTGAAATTCTAAATAAAAGTGTATTACATTGATATGGATTGAGACAGTGAAAGAGTACTTAAAAGAAGGTCTACTGTTTTAATTTATGCCGTTAAAATTTACTACTATAAAAAAAAAAATGCTTAAATTATGAGTATTGGTGAACGCCTCAATTTTAGACCATTTTCAATCTTGTAGATTGACTTGTCTTTTATTCCAGTTTTAGTTTCGGGGTCTGCAATCGAACTGTAGGGATAAAAAATATTTTAAAGTATAATCTAGATAACGTATTTAAAGTTACATTAATGACGATTTTTCAAAGTTACATCAATTAGTCCATTTATATTGCCTTAAGGTCAGCAGTAGAGATGCTTACGCATATACTCCATCCGTAAAATTGATTTTTTAGATTTATTTATTTAATGATGTATGTGATTCATATTATGGACCACATACATCATTAATTGAATTAACCTAAAATATAAATTTTGCTTATATTTAGGAATGGAGGGAGTATAAGAAATAAGGATCAATATAGTGTAAAAACAATCGAGTTTTCCTCTGTAAATTAAATATATTTTCAAAAAAAAACTAAGGTAACTCACCTAAATTGACGCTGAGGAGAATCAAATATGAAAGATAGAAGAAGCACACTTATAATCGATAAAATAAAGTTTTAAGCTTAACTTCGTACATATTTTTTCTTAGTTGAACAATATCATTCCCTAGTGATGAGACATAGTAAAAAAGTTTTCACTTCAGGTGTTTTACCAATAATAGAATTTATCCAACAAATTATTTGATTATGTAAATAGTGCCAAAGCCGCATTTTCACTCCTCACAATCAAGTCATTCAATCGAGTCATTCTTGTAATATTTTAACATTTGTTCAAAATGTGTCCGTTTAGTGGTTCAAATAGGCATTAATATCACTAATATTAATACTCCTTTTATCTTCTCCAATTTTTTAAAGTAAAATTATGTGTGTGTGTGTGTATATATATATATATATATATATATATATATATATATATTTAATATTAATTTTAATTACAGTAGTCAATATTGGTGACTTGATGTCTCCCCCGGTGGATGCTTTATATATACATATCTTTTCTTTTGCAATATTTTAGTTGACTCTTTTAGATGCTAAAAAAATGCAACCAAAATAACGTTTTAGAAAAAATGTTTAAAGAAGGAAAGCAGAGTTGATGATTATTGAAGAAAAAAAATAATGATGATGACTAAAATAGTTCCACTTGTTTTTGAAAATAAAATAATTTTTAATGAAACTTAGGTAGTGTTTGTCTAACAGGAGACAGTTTCTTGTCCAGGTATTAGAAATTGATTAAAATTAATCAATATAGTAATGAAGTTGGTTAGATTGGTGAATAGGACCCATTTAAATGTACTCACAACTTTCTCACTTTTCATTTCTAATTATTTGAACTTTAGAAAGGAGTTAAGGTCCATATGGGGATGACCTCCTCATTCATTTGTTTAGTTCATTCTTTTGTCCATATCATAATGCCATGGCTATGCTTCTGGAAGCTGCAACTTGAGACCCTGCCACTCAGAACAGACAACTTCAGCATACTAGTCAAGTATTGATATCTCATTAAAATACCTTCATTACCCTAAATAAGATGGAACATGGATTAGTATAATTCTTTTAACTTTTTTCTAATAATTTCAGTGTAGGTTTATTTATTAAGATTTATGAAAAGATACAACCAATTTTTTAAATAGCTTTTGTGACAATCTTTTAATCTCATTTTTTTTTGGAATAAAAATAATAGAGTAATAACACAAGGTGAGTGTAAGAGACTTATCTCAAAAGTTGTTCAAAAATAATTGTACAGATATAACTTCTTTTATGAAAATCAATGTTTTAAAGCCGGAGCGATTTGACCAATTGAACTAGGAACTGACCAACTTTTGGTTGGATTATACTAGACTATGATAATTTGCTTCAACTGTGATTAAACGGATTGAAGCATGATCAAGATGTCTTATAGATTCGATCTTCGGCGCTATTTGTAAAATACTGAATAAAAAACACGTTGATATAAAGCTAAGAGTTTGATCGAGTTTATCACAACATTCCGTTAATCAACTTGAAGTAATCATATTCGAGGTGTGTTGAACAAAAAATGTGGGTATCATACAATCGAGATTGAGATTTACTTCGTCACATTATGAGAGTTTGTAGTTCATTCAACAAGACTCAACCTCCGTTGGTTCTAATTACACCTCATTAATTAAATATTTGTTTACCTATTTTGAGAGATATATGATTGAAAGTTTATTTAAAGTAAAAATGGCAATGGCCAGAAAAGAGAAGAATTGTAGTAGTAATTAAAAACAACCGGCCACTCATTGAATCAAATTAAACATCCATATCACCACCACTTTAAAGAAATCAACATCGACCCCTCAAAAAAAGAAAATCATCATCGATATGTATGTAAACACGAGTTGAAAGTTTGATGGCCCAGTAGTAGCAGTATTTTTTATGGAGAGTAGAAATTACGTTTGGGGACCAAATTAAAGTATAAAGTTTTGGAGTTAAAAGACTTACCAAGAAGCATAAAAACAAAAATGAGCGTGGAATAACAAGATAAATACTTGCTAATTTTTAACTACTATCACCACAAAACAAACCCATGTTACACATTTGTGTATTTTCCAACTTAAGGGGAGAAAAAAAAGTAAAATACGGTGTGGAAATCATAGAAAAGGATTATTTTTCTATATCAAATGTCACATTCCTTGGACTTTTTCCGTATAATAATTGGAGTTATTATGAGTGACTTTGACTAATTTTTTTATTCAAATGATTATTACAAAATTTATTTACTTTTACTTCATTTTTATTTAAAATATATATTACAAAAATGTATTTTTAAAATGAGCATATTCTTAATTTCCTTGTGCTCTACTCCACACAAAAATAGGCAATGTGGTTTTTAAGTTTGATATTTTTTTTCGGATTGATATTTTCTTTTTATATTGGTCTTTTAAGTCTCAATGCGTACGGCTTTATACTTTTTCTTTTATTAAAAAAAAAATTCACGAGAAATCAAAAATATTGTGAATTCGAATAAATAACCATACCAATGAAATTTAGGTGGGTGAAGTAAAGGAAGTAGTACTTAATGAGCAAAAATAGCCACAAGCAGCCACAACAACAACAAACGGTTCTAGAATTAAGTGTGAAACAACAAAGATAAGAAAGAAATGAGAGAAAACAACTAATATTGTTTACTCATATCAGTCCAAAATAACATTATATGAGAAAGAGAATAGATCTATGATCCACTATGATAAGAGTGGATACAAATCAGAGGTTTCAGTAAATTAGATTAAAAGCTTACAAATAACAAATTCTAATTTCTATCTATTTTTCAAGTCACTCACACTTACAATGAATCACAAGAGAAAGACACTAAAATGAAACTTTTTTATCCTTCCTCTAATAATATCTCATTACGCAAAGTGTTTATAAATATTTTCCAACCCAAGAGGACCTCTTACCAAAGATATTCAACCTTAAAGTTACCTAATTTGATTTTCCAAGTTTCTCTTTTGAAGTTCTCTCAAAAAATGAACGATGAAGCATTATATAATACTCATATTCCAAGTTTCTCCAACCCAAGAGAATCTCTCACGATAGCACACTTGCAAAAACTTCAAAATTTTGAGTCAAATTACAATAAAAAAAAAAAACTCAAACTCTAGGATTATATCATAGTAAAGGACTCAAGAATAGCGTTTTTTTTGGGGGGTTTAAAAAAGATGAGGTGGTTGGGTTTTATGTCTTTTTGAGATTTTTACATATTTTAATAAAATCAAAATTAAATTTGTTGTTTTGTACATGTTACATCAACCCTGTTATAGAAATTCAGCATCTAATAATTACGTGAGAGTTTTTTTGACCTAGTTAAACATAATTAAAAAAAAAAAGACTAAATAATGCATATTTTGATAGTTAAACGACAAATTTTCTAAATAAAATCTTAAAAGAACTGGCTTTGCCTACAAAAACTAAAGCATCTCTTCCCCAGAACCACAAGTATATGAGCCACTAGGAGGCACGAATCATTTCCATTGCAATCCCACGTAAACTAGTAGTTGAGGATGGTGACGGTTAAAGAATATTAGTGTCTCTTATGCGGTAGCATATGTAACACTAGCCATCTTACGTGGTACATATTAAATAAGCATCCTATGTGTTTTTTATGTTTTGGTGAACTCCTGTGTGGTTTTCTTTTGACTCGAAGAGCTTGGTATTTCATTTTTTATGTCTAGGTAATTAAGATAGATAGATTGACATGTTCTCGAATTAAAGAAATGCGTTTATTTTTATGGTATAATTTGGAGTTAGAATACTCTCTTTTCATAAAAAGTGAATCTTGGAGAGTGTTAAAAATATAATGTTTCTAGCACTCCTCCTAGTACTGATATACTATGGGATGGTAATTGGAATTTTGAATATTATTCTGGTGATTATCAGTTAGAGGAGCTCCACTTCTATAATGTATATGCTTTTAGAAAATTTGCATCTAAACTAGCTAATATAAAAATTTATTCACTTTGTACAAACACATTTTCATATCATATCACATCCATTGCAGGACTTCTCATATATAATGCACAAATAGTACATGTACATGGATATCAAATATCAATACCAAAAAAAAATTACAACATAGTTGTCAGACTCACGGGTCAGCTCATAGATGTTTAGGAGCTCACGTATTCATTTTCATTGCAAACTCAATCAAACTCTCATAAACTCGCGAGTTTGATGCAAGTTTACGAGTTCAATGTAATTTTTGAAGAAAAAACAAAACATGTTGGGTCTTGCTGTTTCACTCAAAATTAAAAACCCTAAAAGTAAGTTGGAAGACTTTGTCTTGTCTTTTTCATTTAGAGATTAGAAAACTCAAAGAAAAACATACATTTCTCTTTGTCTCGTGTTCGCATTGCGCATTCCATGTTCTTTCTTGTTTGCGTTCTTGTCTTCTCGTGTTCCCACTAGCACGTATCTCTCGTGTTCACACACATGCGTCTATGACATATATATAAGTTTCATGATTTTTTGCATTATGTAGTAGGAAGGAACTCGAAAATTCTTTACATTATTTGCTTGTTTTATTATGAAAAATTTTAGGTAAAAACTTTACTATGGAGTTTGAAATTGAAATTTTTATGATAATTGATGTTCTATTATATACATGTCATTTACAGGGTTTTTTGAAAGTCGTTTTTTTATTTTCTATAGACTCTTACAAGTCTATGAACCCCTCATAAGTTTACATAGACTCGCAAGTTTAACAACTTTGTAATACAATATGTATTATCAAAGATTTTCAAACTTTCGAAAGATTCGACCTTAACAAAAGTTAAAATTGATTATTTTTCATGAAATTTATCTATGTCAAATTTTACCGTAGAACTTAACGTTCTCAATAGGGGCACAACCATGAGTGTCTATGGGGTAGCTTTGATCAACCAAAAATTATTCTTTGCAAAATAAGATAGTCAAAATATTACTACAATTTTTTTATGATTTAGGTTCGACTTATTTTGACAATTTTGGTATCTTTAGCAACTATAAAGATAATTTCGTTAACAACAAAAATTATAAAAGCAGCACTCAAAAATAAATTAAACAATTTTGTTTACAAATGACTTAATTATTTACTTGTAGTTAATCTTGTTCATCAACAAAGTATGTTTTTTGTTAGGGATTTGTCAAACATAAGATCAAAATTAAAATTGAATTGACTTGTAGTTAATCTTGTTCATCAACAAAGTATGTTTTTTTATATGCTTTAGTATTTTTTTTGTTTAAATTGGCTTGTATGCTTCAAATGCAAGGTGAAGCTTTGTTTCAGACTCATGGAAATTTAGAGCTTTTTGCCATGATGAAGAGGGTGCTTGGTTTGTTACCGCAGCAGATGTTGGAGAGTTGAGAGTAAGTGAGCAAGTAATTCAATGGTTATGTGGGAGGAAGTTATCTTTAAAATAGGTAAATCACTTGAAATTAAGGTCAAAGATTGTGAGAACTTAAGGAAAGTATAACAGTGTTAAGAGAAAAGGAGAGATACTTGTCTATTTAATGAGAATTTAAGGGAGATTAATGTTTATTTTAAAATTAGAGGGGGTGTACGTGTGATTTAAAGAAATCTTAGGAGAGTTGAGTGTAATTTTCCCTACATTTTAGGTAAGTAAAGTTATTTTGAATATTTTTGTTTATAAATTAAATTTAATATAATAATTTTAAAATTATATTTACGTCTTTATCCTCTTAAAAAGTTGAGAAGCTCCCCCATTGGTGGTTCTCAAGAAAGAAAACATTATTATCCCAACAAGGTGAAACAGATCCTTTGAATATAATATGACACATAAGTATTTTTGGCAAGAGGCACGTTTGACTTTTTCGAGGATTAGGCTTGACTAAACTTGCTTAACTTCTTAGATGGCACTAACAGCATGGTTACACGTCCCAAATTCTTTTTGCAACATTTCAAAGTAAAAAAAAGCACATGTTGTAAATCAACACATGGCAATTATGCATGAAAGAGGTTTCATTCAATTCAAATGTGTCTATTTGTAGAACATCTTCCCTATAATAGTAACTACTATATCTGCATCTGAATAGTGCGGCATGCAAAGTTGGGAACGGATTCTTTGCACATTAAGAATTTGCATACCATATTACGAAGGGAACAAAATTAACTGTTACTGCATCAGGTTTTTGAATTAAGTCTATAAGTCTATTACAGTTAATTGTGGTAAGTGAAGACCAAACCGGTCATTTTGAACTATATGAATATATATTAACCATGATTGAAAGCTACCTAAACATTTTCCAATATTACAGTCTAGTTTATGGGCTGGGGGAGATGAACCACAGCATACATGAACATATATCAAACACATTATGAACGTTTTTTATTGACTTTGAATTAATGAACAGTGCCTATTCTCATAGCAAACCATGAACAAGTTATTATGCTAGAAATATATGAGTCTTATGCATATACATATTAATACGGTTGGATGAGTTTATGTTTTCTTAATTGACTTTGAAATTGATGTTCTACAGTTTATTATCATAACCGAAGAATCGAGAGTTTCTTGAATATTTCCTTTATCTAAAACAGGAAATAAATGTCACATTGGAGTGATTTTATTTGATTAATTATGTGACAAACAGAATAATAAAATCGATTAAATGGATTATATCTATTTGAGGGCGCACATTGTCTTAAAAGTTTTACATAGTAATCAAAAGGGAAAAAAATGTTTGGTGCAAATGCAATAGAAGAGGGGACATACTACATCTATTTGGGACAGGTAAATTGTTGAAAATCAAATGTGTCTTATAAGTTCGTTCATTGCGTGTGCCTTAAGGTATTATGTTCTTTTATGCATGGCTGTTTCGTAGCTAGCTTTTGGAAAATTGGGAATGTTTATGGATCACACGCAATTACACGTGCTAGTATATTGCATGCAATGCATTCTTTGCAAATATTGTTAACATATATTTGCACATGGTATGCATTTGAATTAAGATGCCACAAAATATGGGAAATATTGAAATATTAGGGGTAATGCTTTCAATATTGTTTTTTTTTTTAAACTAATGATTTAATATTGTTACTTTTTTGAGAGAGATTTAATATTTTTACTTGTTATCTATAAGGAGAGAATAAAAATAAGGTTAACATTGTACCAAAAATAAAAATAAAAAAATAAGATTAACACAATAGTGCTCATGGAGTTTGATTCAACATGTCTCATCATCTAATCATTCAATGATATGTCATATTTTCGCATTAATTTATTTTAAAATAAATTTAAATATTAAATAAATTTAGTCTATGGGATACCATACTAGTACTCAAACAAACCCCAAGAATTTACCTAAAACTAAACCAATAAAAAATGGCATACCTTTTGTTAAACTTTAATTTAGTTATCTTTGGTACATTGTTAGACTTTAATTTAATCAGACTGTATATCACTTATATCTCTTATGCATACTAATTAAAACTTTTGTGCTTCATTTTATTTCAAGAAACAAATACACATTTTTTTAAAAATTCTCCTTGAATAATATTTACAAACAGAATAACTATTGAATTATCCCTTTACCACTTGAGATCATTGATTTTAAAACTATACTTCAAGACCATCTTT
>Ga0209282_1001598_pt1 | contig 12534 bp, 6 predicted proteins | sample Mtrugardesep15_FD_187529 | JGI IMG/M metagenome (GOLD analysis project Ga0209282, IMG submission 187529) | Root nodule microbial communities of legume samples collected from California, USA - M. trunc garden sep15 (SPAdes) (version 2) | ecosystem: Host-associated > Plants > Roots > Nodule...
AAACCAAAAATTTGCAAGAAAGAAGGGCGTTTTGGTAAATAAAGAGGGTGTGTTTGGAAAATGAAGGCAAATATTTGGTTTATAAATCGCGTAACCATTAAGCGTTTCTGGTAAAGTTCGATCGAGATAAACCTCAACTCTCAAACCAAAGCTCAAACATCATCATTCATCATGGTTTCCTCCAACAAGGTATTATTCCTCTTCATCTCTTGTTCATTTTTCCGATTATTTCATTTTCTTAGCTTTAATTCACTAAATTATACCATTTTCCCTGAAAAATAATTATTTTTTTGCTAATGATTCTACCATAAGCTATTTGAATTCAACTTTCACCGTTTCTCTGTGTTGATAATTTTAAGTTTTTATGAAGAAATTGTTAATCATATTTTAGATTCATTCAATAACTAATGTATTTGGTCGTTAATATAGACCAAATACATTTGTTTTTTAATGAACCTTAAAAAAAGTGAGATGTTGCTTATAATCAATGACACGGATAATAATTTGCAAAATTCACATAGTTCAATATAATTATATGTGTCTGTGTCGACACTACACGTCGCACATGCTTAATCCGAAGAGTGTTCATGCTTCATAGCTTATAATTGAGACTAGGCTTTTATATAGATAAATTTTTTGCTGTTAATTTGTTAGGAGTAGGGGGACTGATTTGTAATAGGGATGGATCCCCCCGAACCTTAACTACTGGGCTACTCCTTCAAAACACTTGGATAATAGGTTTGGATTGTAGGTTGGGAGAATTAGAGCCTGTTTGAAACCCTTCCCAAAACTCTTTTTTAGTTTTTAAAAACTTGAAAATTAAAAACTTTTTTGATAAACTATTTTTAAAATTACAGTTTTGGAAACTGTTTTAAATTTTTTAGTTTTGAGAACTAAAACTAAAATATGTAAAAGGATAACTATTGTGAGAAGAGGACTTGTACATTTCAAAAACTGAAAACAAAAACTATCTCAAACAGGCTCTTAGATGCTTACTGAAATTTTTTGGGCCTGAGTGTCCGTCCTATTGGAAATGGCTCTTAAATTGATGTCTCCTTATTTGTGTTATTATTGATGTGGTATGAATATGATATTTTTTAAGGCCAGTAATTTTTTTTTCTTGCAACAGTTTTTTGCTTTGTTTTTGTTTTCCAATTACAGGTACATTCTTTATTTTGTTCGATTTGTCACTTGAATTGAGAGGGTAATCAACCCGTCAACTTTCTACAACTTTGTAGTTTGTTATCCATGTACAACTGTTTTATTGAAATCTTATTTTGCCCTCTACATTGCACACTCTCATTTTAGAAGGGTTATGCCCAATCTTGTTTATATGTGCTCAAATCGCGTACTCGATAAGATGCGTACTACTACTGTTGCTGTTACATTTTGGGTTGTTGAGAGGTTGTAGAAATAAGATGAATCATATTTTCATATGTCTGTCATTTTTCATAGGATCCCCGAGAGGAAGTTCTTCAAGCATGGTATATGGATGATAGCAATGAAGATCAAAGACTTCCCCATCACAAAGAACCTAAGGAGTTTGTCTCATTGGATCAACTTGCTGGTAAGCTTATTGTTGCATGTGTTGGTTATATTCATATGCTAATTGTAAGGTTTGTGTTCACAAGTCACATCTGAACTTTGACTCGTGTTAAAATTGCAGAACTTGGAGTCCTTAGCTGGAAGTTAGATGCCGATAACCCTGAAACAGATCCAGAGCTGAAAAAGATTCGTGAAGAACGTGGTTACTCTTACATGGTTAGTGATGCTAATGTTTTATTGTCATCGTTTAGATAGAATTGCCTTTCCCTCTACCCCAAATAAATATGCATATGTGAAGAAATATAGAAAAATATGCAAAACCATGACTGTTTAATTATTACTATGTAACATTCAAAACTATTTATGGGAAGTCTAACTTTTATCCTTTTCGTTTTGATGCAAAATGTTTGCATTTTAACATTCCGGCTATGCTATCATTTTTATCTGAGGCACGTTTTCTGCAGGATGTTTGTGAGGTCTGCCCAGAAAAGTTACCAAATTATGAAGAGAAGATCAAGAACTTCTTTGAAGAGCATCTGCATACTGATGAGGAGATCCGTTATTGTGTTGCTGGAAGTGGTATGAACAGATTTCTCATTTGATCTGATTTTCTCGTTACCATGCCTACCCGGTCAAGTTGCTAAGCACTCCCTGTTTTTCTTTAGGTTACTTTGATGTCAGGGATCGCAATGAGGCTTGGATTCGTGTATGGGTGAAGAAAGGAGGAATGATCATTTTACCTGCTGGAATTTATCACCGCTTTACGTTGGATGAGAGCAATTATATTAAGGTATCGACTGCATATTTGTAAATTGTAACTGCTACTTTCTTCTGTTGCCAATCGCGAATCATTCCCTTAGCTTATCATTTTTCTGTCAATCTTAGCTTTTGAATTTTGGTTCTTTGAATTTAAAACATTGTCCGGTTCTCTTTTTGGAAGTCGTATTATGCGTCTGCCCTTCACATACTTTTTTTTTATTAAACAGATAGATGTGATTGCAAAGATTTTGGTTTGTTGCATTCTTGAATATATGTTAAGATGAAGGTGTAACTTGTGATGTGACATATTGCAAGCCTATTTTTGTTATCTTTTAGTTGTTGATATGCATTTTAAACTTCGTTCTTTATCTTAACATTTGCTGAGATTAGTCTACTTCATATGTGTTTCTTACATAACTGTAATTATACAGGCATTGCGATTTTTTGTTGGTGAACCAATTTGGACTCCATACAATCGCCCACATGATCATCTTCCTGCGAGGTATGATTTAACTAGTTTAGTAATTAGCAGTAGCATATGGGACAATAAGAGAATTTATGTCGAACCTCATATTGCAATTTCAATGCGCAGAGGGCAATATATCAAGAATTTTGTGGAGAAGGATGTTGCTAACCATGTTGTTGACGCCACTGCTTAAGATTGATTCTGCCTGATTGTAGCATGGGATAAAAAGGACCAAGGCTTTGATACTTAAACTAAGTTTGAGAAATAAATAATGATCTCTAAAACAAAGAAAGAAACCCGTTCTTTTATGTTGTGGTATGCAAGTTACCCTTTGAACCCTTGATGTTATATATATCCATGCCATTGTGTTTGTTGCCTGTGTTGTAAAATAATTGTACTTGCAATATTTTTTATCAGAATTGCAGACAGAATAAACATAGACATCAATAGACTGTTAATGTTTTATAATGTTCTTGGCTGCATTCGAGTTTCTTGGTCGATTAGTTGTCCCTTGTAATGGTTATGAGTCCTACTCAATGTGTTCTTTGATTTAGTAGAGGCCAATACTAAATTGGGGCTTGAGGAAAGCCCATAATGCAGCCCGCTGAAAACCGCTGAATTGAGTAGGAAAAAGGCATGGATCATCTACAACTGCAGTTGTAGAAAGTAGGAAACCTTAGCTTCAAATACTAAAAAACAATTCTAGAAATTTCTGTCAAAATATAATGATTCTTACTTACGACATTGGAACCATAGGAACACCATTAAGCAATTTGAATGCATCATTTTTGTTTGATTTTTCATTTTGATGTGCTTTAAGGTTATGCTCGGAAGTTTTAAGGGAAAGATATGAGAGGATTTTGTGTGAAAATGATGTGGCCGGTACCCCACCTTAAATGATAGTTTATTATCTATTTGTCTAAAATCCTCCAATATCGACGAACTGAAAAAACGTTTTCGAGTGAGTAGATAAAAATGGTTCTCCCAAATCCAACATAATAGATTAGCATCTTGGGTTGAGCTCGAATGTGAGTAGTTATTTAATTCAAGCGTGCCATAGGTAAGGACAAGGTTCAATTAGTATTGGGTATGAAACTCCTGGTTCAGTGAGGAAGTTAGGGTGATCAGTGGTCTCAACTCTTAATTGTGTGGTGAGAAACACTACACCTAATCAACCTACCTTTAATTTGCCCTAATGGAATGCGAAATGAAGTGTGATTTGATTCTAAAGTTTGAATTAAACAAACGAAATTAAGTACCCCAGAGAAGAGAAAACAAAAAGCAGGACACGGGACACTGCACCTATCTGCGATTTTGTTGCTTTTTGAATTTTGATGGTGTCGGGCATATTCGATCATGTTCTAGTCTCATCTCTTTTCATTGGAGTATATAATTATTTTTTAATATCTCTAGTTTCATCTCTAATCTCTATTTTATTTTGACAAGACCTCTAATCTCTCAAAATATATTATTTAATTTGAAATGATAACCATATGTGTATACACGTTTCGATCTCTCCATTGTGCCAAAAGGTTTGACTGCCCCACCTTAATTCGCTCTTAATAATTTTACATGTTGAAAAACCACGTTGAATAATTATATAACGCAACTTTATTTTTTTATATGTTGGTTTTCTTAGAAATCGATATGATTTCACAGCAAACATTGATCCAATGCCAACCAATGCCCATTTAATATTCCACGCCTTGTGTAACTAAAATCATTTCTCATCCGTCGTAGAATCAAGCATGTACATTCACGTTACCATAGAAATTTTGAAGTCAAATTTAGCATTTCCTCTATAACAAAATACCAGTAAAACGGATTCAAAAAGTTATAATGTATTTGTTCTAAAATGTTGGAATATATATTTGTCTCTTAAAATTCTTTTGTGTATTTTTTTTTTAAGGAAGAAATTTATTGCATTTTATTGGCTAAAACGTGCCAAATACATGAGGGTACATCATCCATAGTATGGGGATTAGGATTAGATAGGACTGTCTGAGCTAACTCATGAGCTACCATATTCGCTTGCCACCTGTTGCTATTGTGTATATCTTATGTCTCGGATGAAGTATCATTTAACTTTTGCGTGTAATTTATAATAACTTATTTTATTATATATAGAAGACAAGAGAAAATAAGTGATATTAGATAAAGATAAATATGTATTGTTTTTAATCCTCTTCAATAGCCATGACACCATTTTACCTAAAAAAAAGGCATGACACCATAGTTTGCATCCGCCTGAATTCACCCCGATTATGACAGGAAACCCATGTTTGACTGGATCGATTATGATGCAGAGACCTTTCTTTGACCAGATGTGAATGTGGGTTATTTTTAAATTTTTAATAGTATACATATACTTGTTCATTTTATTTCACACTTTGTTATATTATTAAGGTTAATCTCCTCTAAAAATATTAATAATAATATAATTGTATTATTGTTGTATAATTATTATTTTATTATATGAATTACAATTAATTTATAAATGTTTATTATGTTATATATATATATATATATATATATATATATATATATATATATATATATATATATATATATATATATATAGGTGTAGAGAGACCCGATTCCATAGTGAAGTGAGGGGATGAAGATTCAAATTCTAAGCCTGACTATATAATAGGTACAGATGCAGATTTTTTGTGGGAAGTCGAGTTTAGGAATCATTGAAATACGTTCCAACGTCGTTGCCAAATTTAAAGAATCATCTACACCCTCCAGTCACTATTATAAGCAAAATTTTACATTTTAAATTCATTCAATTAATGATGTATATATTCTTTATTATAGACAACATACATCATTAATTGAATGAATCTTAAATATAAAATTTTGGTTATAATAATGATTGGAGGATGTAACTCTTTTGTAAAATATATTTGTATTTTGATGATGAAATAAAATGTTCTGTTGTAAAAAGAAAGTATGTTTCATTAAGGACAATCTGAATTATATTTTCTCAAGCACAAGTCCTGAGCTGGCTTTTCTACTCGGTCCTTGACAAGAGACAAAGTCATCACTTTTTCATTAAAAAAGACCGAAAAGGAATTATAAATAAATAAATATGTAAAGTACAAATAGAGAATAAACCAATATTTATGTCAATGAAAATGATTAGTTGGTAAAAAATTAACTCATTTATAAAATTGTGTGTTCAATTTTGACCGCTAATCTGATGATTTTTTTAACATATAAATCATCGATGTTAAATCTTAAGATCTATTTCGACTTTGATGAATTTTTGAAGCTCAACCTCCTAAATTTTATCCCATAAAAGAATAATTATATAGGGTATACTTAATGGACAAAAGGTTTTATCGACAGTTTCAAGGAAATAAAATAAAATGAATGGTGGAACTGTGGAAGTGCAATGCAATGGCTTTCCGAAAAGAGAAATAAGAGAGAGGAGGGAGAAAAATATCTAGTCGACATCTTGGATTTGTCCTGTACTTTACCTTCCCCATTAGTTCACATGACATATATAATAATATATTTCCCCATCTATAAAGAAAAAAGAAAAATCAAAGAACAAAGGCATATAACATAACTATTTTATAAATGAAATTGAACAAAACTCAAGACATGCACCTGCTTCATGTTCCTTCACTCACATCACTCCAATCAAAACACTTCCAAAGATCATAAATCTCTTTGTACTCTCTCTATCTCTCTCAGTGTGTCCCCCCCTCATATGATCTGATTTTCCTAATATGTTTAGTAATCATGATCAATCTATTTAGTTTAAGTTCTCATTATTCAAACCCTACTTTCCAAAACAGATCCTTTTTATGAATATGAATCCTCATCATGGTGGAATGAAGGAGGAGTTTGTAGGAGGAAGTTCTTCCTTTTCTGTGGTTGGTGAACCTCAACCAAGGGAAGGCCTTCATGAAAATGGTCCTCCATCATTCCTTACAAAAACATATGATATAGTTGACGATCCTTCCACAAATCATATAGTTTCATGGAGTAAAGGGAACAATAGCTTTGTTGTTTGGGATCCTCAAGCCTTTTCCATTATTCTTCTCCCTAGATTCTTCAAGCACAACAATTTCTCCAGTTTTGTCAGGCAACTTAATACCTATGTAAGTAGTAGTATTTAATTTCAACTCTCTACCCAAGTAGTGATGATATATATGTTTTTATTTTTTAATCTTTGGTTTTCTTAATTATTTTGATGAGATGAAGCAACCCTTCTCATCAAAAGAGACAATATGACATCACTAGATAACATTTTTGTTTCATTATATGGAATAATGCAGTTCTAAATTGCAATTTGCAATGCAATTGCGGTTGAAATATAAAAGTCTAGGGCTATGTTTGGGAGTGAAGGACTTTGGAAAAAAAAATGATTAATGGACAATCCTTTAGCTTGATTGTGTGAGTTATTTTTCTTGGTAATACAAATTTCACCTAATACAAAGGAAGTCAAAAAAAATGTATTGGAGGAAGATTTTAGAGAATTTAGATAAATTCTTTGAATCAATTTAACGTTTAAACAATATTCTCAAAATTAAATAAATATCTATTTAACTAGTTGGATATAGTATGACATCATGAGGGAACATTTTTGTTTGTCTCGTGATCGAGAACATGTCTAGTATGTGACGCGTGTCAAACACAACATTTATACATATGGTTATATTCAACCTAATTCTTTTTTTTTAATTTATTAACGATGTCTATGCGTCAGTGTCATGTCATGCCTACGTCTGCGCCAATGTTTAATTAGTGTTTGTTTTCATTCTATGGAATTATGGATTTGCATTTTGATTTGAAAATGAAGGAGAAATTTGAAATTAAATTGTAGGGGTTTAAAAAGGTTGATGCAGATAGGTGGGAATTTGCTAATGAGATGTTTCTAAGAGGACAAAAAATCCTTTTGAAGAACATTAGAAGAAGAAAAGCAAATCAATCCCAACCAATGCAAGCACTAGACCCGTCATGTGTTGAGCTGGGAAGGTTTGGATTAGACGGAATCGAAGTGGATCGGTTGAGGCGCGACAGACAAGTTCTAATGGTTGAGTTGGTGAAACTAAGACAACAACAACAGAATACTAGAACTCACCTTGAAGCAATGGAAGGAAGGCTTAAAAGAAGTGAACATAAACAAAAGCAGATGATGAATTTCTTGGCAAGGGCAATACAAAATCCTAATTTCTTGCAACACTTAGTTCAGCAGAAGGAATGGAGAAAAGAGTTAGAGGAAATATTTTCTAAGAAGAGAAGGAGAACTATTGATCAAGGGCCTAGTAATGTTGATGCAAGTGATGAATTAGGATATATTGACAAAGAGTGCTTAAATTTTGTCAAATTTGAACCACATCAAGATGTTGAGGAAGACTCCAATCAAATCAATCAACTTGAAGTGTTTTGGCAAGATTTGTTTAAAGAGGGTATTGAAGAAGAGGTAGATATTGAAGATGTTGATGTATTGGCTGAGCAACTTGGTTATCTTGCCTCTAGTCCTCCTAAATAGGAAGCTTTTATCAAAACTTGGGTGCATTTTTGACTTCTTCTAGTTTGCTTCATTGATTGATGATTTAGCATGGTGACTGTATTTTCTTTGGTTACATACATACTTAAGAATATGCATGCATGGATGCTGACTTTAATCTCTTGTGTTTCTTAAGGCTACATTTTGATCAGCTTAAAGTATACCCTTCATATTTCAAATTAAAGGTGTGTTTGAACTTTGATTGTCCGGTGATACCAACATGCATTTAAATATACAACATTTTCAAATTATTACTTGTGTCAAGAGTTTCTTGTCGGTGTTACTGCTTCATAGTCAACACATTGCTGCATTGTTGAGTTTGGGTGGAAGCTTTTGCTAGCGGTATAAAAGCATCAAAATAGGAGATATCCATTTTTGGCGACCAAAATGAGTTTTACATATACAAAATAATCCTTTGTAATTTTTAATAATAATACCTAATAAACAATCAATTCCTCCAACACAACACTCTAAATAAAGTCCCAAATGAATTCCACCAATAATTTTATATGATCGGTTAATAACTCAAAAACTTTCATTTAGAGAGATTGAGAGAAACTAATTTTGTGATTAAAATATTCAATCCATCCATTTTTGTTTTTCTCTCCATCTCTCTTGAGAGGTATTAATCTTTATCACAAGATTAAATTAATAGTGTTTAATCACAAACATAAATTGATTTATCTTCAAAATATTAAATAATTTTTTATCAATCTCATTTTTATTGTTAAAAAAAATCGTGTCTAAACACTGTTCATTTAGTTTTGTGTCATAAAAGTATACATATTACATACCCTCTCCAAATGAACTTCTAAAGCACCTGAGGATCCAAATTCCTAACAATTACTTATATACTACCATATATCCAGAATCCAATGTATCGTATGGGCGAGGTACATGTCTTGAGATCGTGTAGTTTTTCTCTTGTAACATTTAGGGTAATTTAAAATGAAAAAATGTTTTTTTATATTTATGAATGGGAATGAAAATCGGTACTTTTGAAGTTTATAGGAATGAAAAGTACTGAAGTACATTGCCTGATGAAAACATTTTTTCATGTGTTTTGTGATGTATTTGTCTCAATCAACATATGATTTCAAGCTTGGAATCTAGTTTAGATTTCAAACACATCTTAATTATAGCTAGAACTACAAGTTTCCTGAACATAAGGTGGCTTTTACATTGTACTCATAATTGTTATCTTTCCACACACAATTTTTGTCCTTTTGTACGTTCTTATAAAAATTAGTTAAGGAAAAAAGTCAAATATTCTAAGAGTAATAATTAATCTGTATTCAAAAGGGACAAGCTGTAAGTTATTTCTACGATCAACTTCATGATTCTTCTACATAATTCCATATTACAACAAAATATGTAGGAATTAGGAGTCTAGCAACAAAACTCAAATACATTTAATGTTGAAAAGTGGAGAATTGCAAGTTTGAATCTACATCTATGTGAATTAAACACTACTATTTGAGATTTACAAGACGATTTTAAAAACATATTGTTTTATATGTATTTGACGCAAATTTCTTATTTGTGAAGCCTTGTTTATTTGCTTTTTTGGGGGAAAAGATGGCTAGAGGTACAAAAAATAATTATAACAGAAATTAAACTCTTCAGATCAACAAAAAAAAAAATTCTAGTTCTTCGAACGATACGTTTTTTAGTGAACTTATTAATCACTTTGATTCAATCACTAGGTTTTGAAGAACATATTATTATTAATCATACTTCTTGTTATTAAACAAAACAACTTGAATAAACGAACAAGTTTCTTTCAGCTTAATTAAATACGTGACACGAGTTTCTTTCTTGGGAGGCAACGTCAAAACTCTTGAAATTGTGTTTAGTTGTTCACGTAGTTATAAGCGAATGGAGGATTAAAAAACCTTATTATTTACTCAAAGTTGTCTGATGATTTTGTCGTAAAAATTGAGTTGGATTGGATCACATACCGCTGCTGCAATGCAATAGTCTGATTAAGCCATAAGAAGATTGCACATGTGATGCATGACATGAACAGTGTAGCTGGCACGGGACAAGATCGATTACCTGGGAGATCAACCATTTGACTAGTATCATTTTGCAACTTTGTTATGACTTGTGACATTGAATTTTTTACTCGGTCCAAGTAAATTAAAGTGTCGAAAATACATTACTGAAATGTCGAACATCGCTAAGTTGGACGTCGTGATTGAAGTTTAAACCCGGTTCCTACACATGTGTGTGAGTATCAATACTTATTTATCATTTCGTCTATCTAAAAAAAGATAAAGTATTTAATTTTAGTTTTCACTATTCATTTTGAGTAAATTACATTATAATAAAAGATTTTTTTGAACAAGTTAAAATGAAATATATTAATCAGAAACTTAATCTCTTAAGTACAAAATGTGTCAGAGAAGAGTTAAGAAAAATATATGTTACATCAAGTTACCAACAAAAAATTAAACGTTACGGTCACATAGTAGGCACGCTAAAAACACAACAAGAGATTGAAATTAATTATTAACTCCCAAATATAAATGAGGATTAAACCACTACATATGATAATTAAAAACAAAATTAGGATGATTTACCTTTAGTCATAAGAAGGATTGTAGCTTACCCTCTATCATATGTTAAAATTTACACTCCTAAGCTACAACAATATGGTTGACTTGCTGCAGCATTGTTTTAATAGAATTTGATTGTTAGCTATAATTTATTAGTTGTCATTTTTTTTAGGGTTAAATATGTTTTTGGTTTCTATAAATATACCAACTTTTTGTTTTAGTCCCTCTAAAATTTTCCTTCAACTTTTAGTCCTTATAAAATTTTCCATCTTCACTTTTGGTCCATCCTTTAAAGGAAACTCATATATAGAATTCATATTTTTGAATAAAATATTATAAGAATCTCTCCCAAAAAAATTTAGAATTTTTTAACAAAACATGAATTTAATATAAATTTTTATATTTTTTTGAAGGAATATGAATTTTTATATTGTTTATGGTTAAAAATTCATATTAAATTTATGTTTTGCTAAAAAAATCTAATTTTTTTGAGAATTTTTTTTACAATATTCTACACATTTCTGCATAATTTTATTAAAAAAAATACTAAAATAAACTCAAAAATAGAGACCAAAAGTAGTGATTGAAAATTTTATAGGGACTAAAAGTTGAAGGAAAATTTTAGAGGGACTAAAACAAAAAGTTAATATATTTATAGAGATCAAAAACATATTTAATCATTTTTTTATTACAAAGAGAACTTAACGACATGTTGCCCATTTCTTTAGACTCCCTTAATTTTTTTATTTAAAGTATAATCAATGAAAAATATTTCTTTTAGGCTCCCTTAATGTCAACAAAAAAAGATAGAGCATCTTTAATGTTAGTTTCTTAAGATAGTCTTCAAAGTTTTTCTTTTTTATGCGGTCCTTTTAATTTATACTCCTATCACATTTTAGAAACACTTGATTAATTTACACCAATTTTTCTTACCTAAAAATATCTCTGTAACAAAAAAAAAAAAGTGGATCTCTTAAGTAACTCCACATGTCACATGACATAGGTCCTCTAACTACCTTTCTCTTTATTTCTCCCTCATTTGTTTTCTTTCACATTTAAATCACTCTACCTTCTCCACTTAACATTAATTTATCTACACCAAGGATAATGAAACCTGAGATTTTGAAGAAGAGCATATTCTAAAGTCTCAAGTCAACATCAATAGATCAACTTAAGTGAGTTTTCTAATTTGGACTTTGACAAGATTAAAATTAATAAAGGAAGGTTTCTAGCTTGTTGTGCATTATTCAAGTTTAATTTGAAGTAAGTTACTTGTGTATAACATCACCAGACACAATACTGAAAAACGCTAAGTTTGATGCTTTAAAAAGAGGCAACGTCTAGGACTTTCACCATGCACAAGCTTTTTTTACATCGTTAGATGAAAAAGTTCTGCCATATTTATGACACACACTATAAACCAAATCATTTCCCTCTTCCTTCCGTCGAGAAAATTAATTTGAAAACAGATAGAAAAGAACAAAAATGGTCAAAGCTTTTTATCAGCAACAGAACAATGGTGCACGTTGATACATATAATATAAAAATAAGGGGTTAATGATGTGTTTCGTCCTTGCAAATAGGGGTCGTTTAAAAAATCGTCCCTGTAATCGTTAATCCTTTTTTTTACCCTTGCAAAGTTTAATCAGTTAAAATTTCGTCCCTTTACCCAATTA
>Ga0209282_1001600_pt1 | contig 12531 bp, 4 predicted proteins | sample Mtrugardesep15_FD_187529 | JGI IMG/M metagenome (GOLD analysis project Ga0209282, IMG submission 187529) | Root nodule microbial communities of legume samples collected from California, USA - M. trunc garden sep15 (SPAdes) (version 2) | ecosystem: Host-associated > Plants > Roots > Nodule...
CCCAACAAAAAAAAATTGAATGAGTAGTAGGTATGTTTTTATATGTAGCTACCCCTAATAATATATATTTGGCTACCCCAAGTTTGATTTTAGTTGAAATAATTTTTTATTTGGTTACTTTTTGGTTGAACTTTGGATTACTTAATCCCGTCTCATAGAAATTGAAGAATTTTAAAAAAAAAATTATACGTGGCCACCTCATAAAAATACGGCTAGCTTCGTCGCTGTTTGTGATATGTATATGTCTATGATTATGCATCCACAATATTGGCTTGAATATGTGCCAAGTCTTTCTATAGGCAATACTGCTAAGTCATGTAAAGGCATTTTTTCCTCAGCTCTTGATTCTACATTGGCAAGAGCCTCCATTTGAGTGATGGCTAAAGTCGAACGAGGGAAACTTGACTATCGGAGATACCAAGCAACCCTTTTGCACCCTTTCGTGACACCTAGATGGATTTTAGTATGAGTTGAGCGAGCCTATGAAGGTTTATGAGTACCCGTCTCGACAAGAGCGTTGACCACATTCCTCATCTAGTGTTCAGGGTCTTGGTACAAATGAGTCAGAGATGTTTCATATGTGAATTGCATTGAGAATTTCATTGAGTTATTAACATGAATACTCGGGAAAATTTTGTGGGGAGGTAAGTATGTGATTGTTTCCTTAACTAGGAATACCATAAATCATGAATTATGTGTGATCTATACTCGGATATCTGAGAGAGATAGAGGGTGTGGGAGACCTTGTAACATGTTAATAGCAATGTCTTCTTGATTGCTCAATGCCTACTTGCTTATATGTGTATATATCCATACTTTATTATAACATGCTAGTATATGATAAATCAGCAAAATAGTCCTTAGGCCTTGTATCTAGATGTCATGGCATTATGAATGCCTAGATGTCTATATGTCTCTGGTTGCCTAATAAGCTATCTGTCTAAATGTGTAGTCTATGTCTATGTCACCCAAGTGCTACCCCTATCCATATGTACTAGTTGTGTTAGGATTAGTATTATATTGACGTTATACATTTTCATGTTAGTTTTCTAAATGCCAATTATGTTCATGCATCTTACCATACTCATTATGATTTGTGTGCATATCTGATGTTCTTGTACTTATGTATTATCTTCTGCAATTTCAAATGTGCACCCGTTCGTTGTTCGTGTGTGCGCACTTATGAAAATGCAGTTGTTGCAGTTTGTCCGTCAGTGATTCAAAGCTCTGATCAGGTGATATCGGGTGAGGAAAAGTGTCCAAAATTAGTTTAGGACTTCTATTTTAAGTGTTATATGAACAAGTACATGTGGCATCCTTAGCCTTTTATTCAAAGAAAATTTGTAATACTCAATTCAATCCATCTTATATCTCTCGAAACTTGTTCATTTTACTAAGTAATTTAAATTGGAGCTTATGATGTAAAATACGTTGTGTCTGCAAGGAGGACTTGGAAGGAGTGAGTTTGAATAATCAAGAGGATAAGTGAAAGTGGAGGTGGGAAGATTCTGGAATTTATTTGGTAAACTCGGCATACAAGATGTTGAAGGGTATGGTTCTCGGAGAGGTGTTGTGGCGGATAAATGAAAAAGGCGTTTTTGAGATGCTTTGGATGTCTCCGGCACCGTCAAAGGTGGTGGCTTTTGCTCGGAGAGTGTTTCTCAACCGGGTCCCTACTAAAGATAACCTTGCTTTGAGAAATGTTCTAGGGCCGGAGGTTCAACCGTTGTGTGGTTTGTGTAACAGGATGGAGGAATCCGCTCATCACCTTTTTATCCATTGTGATGTTGCTAGCGCGATTTGGCTCAAGTTAATGTGGTGGTTGAATCATGATTTTATTTCTCCTCCAAATCTCTTTATTCATTGGGAGTGTTGGCATGGAGGGGAAAGAGATAAGAAGGTCAAAAAGGGGAAGGGGATTATTTGACTAGCAACAATTTGGGCATTGTGGAAAACTTGGAATGATAAAGTTTTCAATGATGCTAATTTTGAGGTGGATGATATAGTGGAGGAGGTAAAAGTGTTGGCGTGGAAATGGGCAATGTGTAGAATGCACATTCCGGTATGTTTGTTTTTTGAGTGGTGTTGGAACCCTCAATGGTGTCTTAGTAGGTCCCCTTTCCGGAGTTGACTGTGCCGAGGCTGGGCTGGTTTTGTTTTTCAGCTGCGGCTGTCTGTTTGTTTGCTGGCAGCATATCAGCTGCGTTTTTCTAGTGCTGGCAGCAGCTGTTCGGTGCTGCATCTTGGTGGTTTGGCAGCTGTTTTATGTGGCTTCGGTGTTGTGCTGGAAGGGGAGTTGCTGCTGGCCTGTGGTGTGTTCGGTCTAGTATCTAGGAGGTTCTTTTTGTGGTGTGCTTTTAGTTTGTGAGGCAGGGGTATGCCTGCGCATTTGTTTTGCTGGTATATGTCAGCATCAAAACCGGTTTCTTCTTGTGTTTGAGGTGTTGTGGCGGTATAGGTGTTCCGTATATTTGCGGCATCTAATTTGTACTTTTTCCTTTTTACCGTGAGTTTTTTAATGCCTCTTGCATGAACTCGTCGAGAATAAATTTGCTATTAAAAACAAATATATGTTGTGTCTGGAACTATACTTTTATAGACTTCCGAAAATATGCTTTCAAAAATATATTTTTAGACATATTTAATTAGAAGAATACTTTTGAATAGGGCTAATATTGTCTATAAAAAAAAGTGGTGAAAGAAGCTCCAATATCGCTTGTTGTTATGGTTTTATGTGTGTGTTAATCCTTTGGTTTTAGGGAAAGACGACATTGATAATCTGAAGCTATCTTTTTTTTGAACAAGTAATATGAAGCTCTCTTGATGTGATTTAATATAATTATAGTTTGACAATTCTCCCAAACTATTTGTTCTTTATTGGAGCTGAGTAACCACGTAATATTATTCACTTGATTACTCATTCTTATGTTTTAAATACAAATAACTTGGATAAAAAAAATATAGAAACTAGAGTTTTTTTTAATTAAAAAACAACTTGGGCTTTCTTTAAATGGCAACTCTTATAAGAAAATGACTTTTTTCCCATTTGAAATTGTTAAAAAAACGTACCCAACTATAGTTAACTACAGTTTAGTGGTTCAATCATTTTTTAAGTTGACTAAAACCTACTTAAAAAGTGATTAGTCTGCTTTAAAAAGTTATTAGTCTGATTAGTCTGCATATAAAATGTTTTTTATAAATCCAAATAAATTCATCATCAGTCACAACCTTCCCATCCTCTTCCTCAGAAGCTTCCTTCTCAATATCAATCAAGTTTTAATCATGCTTTTCTGATTCACTATTACCATTACTTCCAGACACAGGCATAGTCTTTTCACCTTCAACATCAGAAACCTTTTGCTCTTTACTATCATTAGTAACCATCTTATGTTGGGAATTTTCATTGTCAGAGCCTGACTCAGATTCTGATTCTATGTGAGAGTTATTTTGAGTGGTTTCAACATGAGCATCAGGTTGAGCCAGGGATGTCATGACATCCAACACAACATTAGAATGGGTCGCAGTTTTCTTAAGAGACTTAACAATGGGAACATCAATTTTCTTAGACACATCAGACATAGGATCAATCACTAAGCTATTAGAGGGTGACTTACTAACATCAACAAGATCAATATTAGTCTGACGTATAGTTTCACCAAATTTAGGGTTTTCTAGACACGGGGTTTCAGCGGTAGATTTTTCAGATGTTCGAACAGCCTCAACAACATTAGACTCAAGAGGATTTTTAATCAGAAGTACCAACATTTGCTTTGTAATTTTTTTTATCACATAAAATTTGTGCTAATTTTATTTGTCGGAGAAAAGTTAAATGAGTGAACAATTGTTTTACTTTTCCAAAAATAACGAAAATATCAAAATTACCATTTTAATTATCTTCTGAAATGAATTTATTTGGATTGGTCTGATGATATTGACTTAAGACCTTGGAGTGTGCTCCTCTCAATATCTCATGTTTGATTCTCCTCGGTCTCAATTTCAATAGGTTAGTTTAACTTCTTACAAAAATTGTCTTCTCTTCATCATAATGATTCACTTTAAAAATATATCTTCTCTGACCGTATTTTTTTATCAAATGAAAAACAAAAACAAAAACAAAACAAAGGAAAAACTACACTCTCAAAGACACATTCCCATAACATCAACTTGAATAAAGGTAGAGGATCAATAGGATAGTCTTAAATATTAACCATAAAATCTTTATGTATAGTATAGATGCACTCGATTTAGATTATCAATATATATTAGAATTGACTTCACTCAAATACAAGAAACAAGAAAAATACAAACTTTTTTTAAGATAGAGAAAAAAACAACTTATTAACATCCATATTTTTAAAACTCGAGAATTTTTTAGTTTTGATAAAAGATACACTTATTTTATTAAATTTTATTTAAGCCTTACGAAGAAAAAAATTACTTTTATTTTTAAAAAGGTAAACTCGTCGACTCAAATCGGTATAGGGATAATCAAATATGAGATCCGAGCATATTTTAAAGTTTCAAACCAACAACACCATTATACAAACCAAAGTGGGTTAAAGAAAAAATAATAATATACTTGGGCAGAAACTTTTAAAAAAAGCCATTTTATCCCCTAAAAAAAAACCATTTTATATAATTCAGATTTTAAGCTTTATTGTGTATATTTGCTCTCCTTAAAAAAAAGTGTATATTTGTTCAAATAAAAAAGTTTTATAGTGTATGTGTTATAACTGAAAAGAATATTGTTAAAATTTCCTCAAAAATTTGGTTGAGAGATTAGTTGTGATGGGTAAGAGTCGTGGTTGCACGATATAATAGATATTATTTCTCTCGTTCTTTTTTAAGTGTCACTTTAGGAGAAATTTTTTGTTCCTATTTAATTGTCACTTTCAAAGTTTAATACAACAATAAATGTTGTTTTACCAACATTACCCTTATTCATTTATTGCAGAGAGAGAAATACTACCTCCGTTCCTTTTTAAGTGTCACTTTTTGACATTTTACACAAACCAATAAACTTAATAAATATTACTACTTTTGATACAATAAATTATCTTTTTCCAATAATAACCTCATTCATTTAATACCTTGTTTCAATTATTTCTCTCTCTGTAATAAATAATTAAGGGTAATATTGGTAACACAACATTTAATATTACATTGAACTTTGAAAGTGACACTTAAATAGAAACAAAACTTTTCTATAAAAGTGACACTTAAAAAGAAACGGAGGGAGTATATGAAATAAGATATTAAATAATTAAGGCTGTTATAGTAAAAGTATAAATTATTGTATAAGAAAAAGTAACATTTATTGAATGTCTTGGTTTGTGTAAAATGTCAAAAAGTAACTATTAAAAACAACGGAGGTAGTGATATTCAATACGCTTTCCGAATTTCAAATGCCAAAGACAGAATATACGATTCGTGAAAATGAAAATACCGTAATGATTGCTGTCAAGAAATCAGCAGAACAAGTAAGCTTCGCAAATTTCACATCGTTTATTTTGTTTTTTCAGAACATTGCCAAATTTTGCATCGCTTCGTTGTTGTGTTGTTTTTTTGTTTTTGCTGGAATTTAGTTTTATACTGCCAAAATTATTGTAGTAGTTACGTTGTACATCTTGTACCTTTTACACCCTTCAAATAAAGAATCTTGGTTAACGAAATAATGAAAGTTGTTTTTTTGTTTTTATGAAAAAAATGCAGCATAAACTTGTATAGGAAAATGTTAACGGGACATTGGTTAACGAAATACAAAAGGAAAAAGAAAATTGAAACTTGTGTGATCAAAATATTTTTTTTAACAAATGTAATCAAATATTTAAAAATTTATAAAATGTTGTTTTCAATACAGTATTTTTTTTATTTCCTTAACTGGTATCCGAAGGCACTAGCTAACATGATTTTATCGTATGTGTTAAAAAATGCATCAATTTTAATCCAAACATACATCAACTTTTTAATTATTTTTTTGGTTATATTTGATTTCGGAGGGAGTTGTTCAACCCGTTTTTATTTAAATATATCTAAATACAAATCATTTTATTTTCAACGATGAGACTTGATGTCATTGAAGATTAAAGTAAGTATCTCATTCAATTTAATTAAATATACATTAAATATTTAAAAAAATGTTAAAAGTCAGTAGAAAAAAGAAAAATATTTGATTATTCTGGTTAATTTAATTATTAACGAATTCGTTTAAAAAAAAATTGTAAAAAAGCGACACTTATGAGAAAGGTGAGTATTATAACTGTGCTTCTAGGGCAAAAATACCTACAAATTTACATACACTCAAACAATAATTAAAAACGTAAGAGCACTTACATGAGTTGGTAAAAATCAAAAACATATATTTTAAATTAACTTAGTTGGAGGTTCAGATTTGAATTAAATCTCGATAATGTAAGCAATATTATTGTTTTTGAATGGAAACTTTGCCACTTTATGATACTATCCGATTTGAAGAATTAGTGCTTGGAATGCAAAAGACAAAACGTTTAACAAAAACAATAATTAATATTGACCATAATCAATAAAACACCAGCGCACTAGATTTATCCCAAAACGTAAAAAGGAAATGAAAGGAGATGGTTTTCGCATTTTTCATTTCGATACTTGCTTTATTTAAAGCAACAATAATCCATCCTAATCAATTTGTCAAGTTGTTAATAAGCTCAGTTAAAAGATGAATCGTGGAAAGAACCTTAATTCAATGTATTTTTTTCCATCGAACTTTAGTTATCTTCTCTAATTTAAACTATAAACTAATAGACCCATTTTTATGAGAACCGGATGTTAAGACATAAAAAACATCTACTCCTTGTAAATATAGCTTAATTGACAAATACATGTATTGTTATATGTAGGTACGATTCGAACGTCAGACACTTATTCATGATAAATTCTTGCCACTATACTATTTTGCTTAATAACGGTTTTAACCTCCTAACTTTTCTAAAGTTGCGATTTTGACCTCCTAAAAAAACTACAAAACCGCCCCATAAGTTTTGCATCTGTGACAGTTTTGACTATAAAACCAATTTTAAGTCGGTCTAAGCTGACTTGACACCATAAGTGAGGTGCCATCTATTCTTTTCACAGCCGATTAATTATTTAAGGGTCATGTTAACTTGTGCCCTAAAGACACATGTTAAGCAACTTAAAAAAGACAATTTTACATTGGAAAACATAATATATTAACTTTTTAGAAGTTGAATGCACGACTTTTTATGCGTATATTTTTTTAATAAGTTCCTTAACATGTGTCGTTGAGACACAAGTTAACATTTGCCACTATTTAACTAATTAAAAATTAAACCGCATTTTGGTCTTTTCAAATCCCGTCCAGTCCACCATGAGACTCAACTCTTAATACCTTTTCCTCTTGAAAATTTCCACACATCATTCTTACCAATCACTCACACCCACAACAACAACAACAACACAATCTCACAAAACTCATCTTCATCAAACCTAAAACCACAATACACCAATTCATTCAATAATTCACATAGTACAACAAAATTGCAACACAACCAATTTCCCTGTCATCTTATAATATAACCACCTCACTCACAATTTTTCTTTCTAAACTCAAAAAACACAACAACAATTTCAACTACCATATCTCAGATCCAAAACATGGCAGACATAGTGAAACAATTGTTAGCAAAACCGATCCAACTAGCAGACCAAGTAAGCAAAGCAGCAGAAGAAGGAAGTTCATCTTTCAAACAAGAATGTCTAGACCTCAAATCAAAAACAGAAAAACTCGCTTCTCTTCTCCGACAAGCCGCAAGATCAAGCTCCGATTTATACGAACGACCAACACGTCGTATCATCGGAGACACCGAACAAGTTCTTGAAAAAGCACTCACTTTAGTCCTCAAATGCAAAGTCAACGGTCTCATGAAACGTGTTTTCAGCATAGTTCCTTCTGCAGCTTTTCGTAAAATGTCTTCTCATCTTGAGAATTCAATCGGAGATGTTTCATGGCTTCTTCGAGTTTCCGCTCCGGCTGAAGAAGGTAGCTATGAATGTCTTGGGCTGCCACCAATTGCTTCAAATGAACCGATTTTGGGTTTAATTTGGGAGCAGATTGCGATTTTGCATAATGGGTCGTTTGATGATCGATCTGATGCTGCTGCTTCTTTGGTTTCTCTTGTTCGTGATAATGATCGGAATGGGAAATTGATTATTGAAGAGGGTGGTGTTGGGCCTTTGCTGAAACTTTTGAAAGAAGGTAAGAAAGAAGGGCAAGAGAATGCTGCTAAAGCAATTGGGCTATTGGGTCGTGATCCAGAGAGTGTCGAGGTTATGATTCATGCTGGTGTTTGTTCTGTTTTCGCGAAGATTCTTAAAGAAGGTCCTATGAAAGTTCAAGCTGTTGTAGCTTGGGCTGTTTCTGAACTTGTTTCTAAGTATTCTAAATGTCAAGATGTTTTTGCTCAGCATAATATTGTTAGGTTGCTTGTTAGTCATATTGCTTTTGAAACTGTTCAGGAACATAGTAAATATGCAATTGTTAGTAATAAGGCTATTTCTTCAATTCATGCTGTTGTGTTGGCTAGTGGTAATAATAATATTTCGGATTCACATGATGCGAAAAAAGAGAATGAAGATGAGGTGAAAATTAAGATGCAGCATCCTTTAGGTGATAAGTCTGCAAATCAGATGCATAAAGTTGTGGCAAGTACTATGGCAATGCATGCTGCAAACAATAACAAGCAGCAAACCAATGAAGGGAGTAAAGTGAGTTTTAACTCTCAACCTCCGGTTCAGGTGGCTAGTTTTCCAAATGGGAATGGGAATGGAAATGGTAATGGTAACACGAAGCAAGGCTATTCGTATTCTGGAATTAACATGAAGGGAAGGGAGCTTGAGGATGCTGAGAGTAAGGCTGACATGAAAGCAATGGCTGCGAAAGCTCTTAGGTATTTAGCTAAGGGTAACTCGGCGATTTGTCGTAGCATAACTGAATCGAGGGCTTTGTTGTGTTTTGCTATTCTACTTGAAAAAGGGCCTGAAGAAGTCAAGTACAATTCTGCTTTGGCATTGAAAGAGATTACTGCAGTGGCTGAGAAAGATCCTGAATTGAGAAGATCGGCGTTTAAGCCAAACACTCCTGCTTGTAAAGCGGTTGTTGATCAAGTGATTGATATTATTGACAAAGAAGATAAGAGACTTTTGATTCCTTGTATCAAGGTTATTGGGAGTTTGGCTAGGACATTCAGGGCAACTGAGACAAGGATAATTGGTCCGTTGGTTCGACTTCTTGACGAAAGAGAGGCTGAAGTATCAAAAGAGGCTGCAGACTCACTCGCAAAATTCGCTTCCAATGATAACTATCTTCACCTTGATCACTGTAAGGCAATTATAAGCTTTGGTGGTGTAAAACCCTTGGTTCAGCTTGTGTATCTTGGGGAGCAGCCAGTTCAATATTCAGCCTTGGTTCTGCTATCCTATATTGCGTTGCACGTGCCAGACAGCGAAGAACTAGCAAAAGCTGAGATTCTGGGAGTTCTTGAATGGGCATCTAAGCAACCTAACATGGCTCATGATGAAGCTATTGAGGCATTGTTGCAAGAATCCAAGAGTAGGCTGGAGCTTTACCAGTCAAGAGGTTCAAGAGGATTCCAAAAATTGCATCAATATCAAATTAGTTAGTTATTGATTAGTAACAATATCAAATTGAAATTTGCAACCTAGTCTTTTTGGCTCTGTCATTGGTTTGCTAAAGCAGGTTTGCTGTTTTATTTAGTATTTTTATCAAAATGATTATGATGCCTCTGGTTTAGCTGAAGTAAATTTTGGACTCATAATAGGATGGACTCATAAACATAAATGGACATTGTTTCAAATTTAATAAGGAACTAATGTCAGAAATTGATCTGACAATGTTGCAATTTGACAACTAAATTCAAAAGTTACAAGAAGTATGATACAAATATACAAGGGGTCTAGTAAACAACAATGATATTTGGACACCCCAAATTTTCCTACACTCTCTTTCAACGGATTAGGATCGTCTCAAGTGGAATTTTTTTTGAAGAAATATGAATGAATCTAGATCATTTAGTTGAGATATAAAGGAATGATAAAATTAGAATTTGAAAAAAAAGGGAGAAAAGTGATTTAAGGGTTGAGATGTGAAAATTGAGAAAACATGAGAGAGAAAAAATGAGAGGATACATATTCAACACTTCATTTTATCTCTATCTCTCCATCCTCATGTAACATCTATCACATCATTCTCTTTTATCTTTATCTCTTTCAAGGTGTCTAAGAAACATTTTTCATTTAGCAAAATACTTTTAATGTAACATGTTGGAGTACACTTTGTACAAATAGGAAAGTAAAAAATATACAATTTTCCATTCATAAACTGTGAGAGAAAAACTGCAATTGACGATTTAATGCAGGAAAGGTAATACACACAGATTAACTACTGAAGGGAACAAGATCCTATGAAACAAGACTTTACTTATTTCAATAATCTTATGAGACTAGCTTACAAATAAGAATTTATAATGTCAAAATACAAACTCTCACTTCATAATGGATTATTCAATAAAGGTAATGGAAAGTTTCAGATAAATCAAGTGTGTTTGGTTAAATTAGTGTGTTCAAAATGTTCATAAAATGCTCTATATAGCTTCTGATATGCTACTTATCTACTATGGTTTTCGTTATTTGTAATATTAATGAAATGCACAAGTTATTTACTTGATTGTGATATACTTTTTGTCTAAATTATAACAAAGATATATTGTCTTGTATGAAAGCAGAGTGCATGTTGTGATATTCAGTTAATATTGTCCTTCCCATGTTTTATTACTTTCTCTTAAGAGTGTACTGTAAGAAATCATCAGTAGAAATATTTGTGAATATTTTACTTGTAACAAAGGCATAAGTGGGTGAATAATCATCATCATGCTAATAAAGAGAACTTAAGAGAACCATTTTGTTATGTTTGGAGGATGTATTACATTATTAATTTGATTGCAGAAGCCATAACAAAGCACATTCACACACTAAAGTTTTCACAAAATTCCATTTATTACATTAATAACTTGATAGCAGAAGATTTCCATACAAAACTTGAAATTGAAAGCCTAACAAAACACAATCAAACACTAAAATTTTAACAAAAACTGTCATTTATTGATCCTTTCCTATTCAAGGGTGTGAACTCCACACTGCCAACCAATCTACATTATTCTATAAGAGGTCCTGCAAAAATAAGAATTAATTTTAGTACTTGGAAACATCACCAAATCAGTGCAGTTTTAGTACATGAAAAAACATAAAAAATAAGTAACTAATCATTTAATCAGGACTTGTGATATGTATAGATTAACTTAACTATGAAAACAACGATGATATATATTATGAGATTGATATTATCTTTGATGGCAGATTATTGAACAGTGAGAAATGCAATACAAATTATAGAAATGCTTTAGTTACATATATGTAAACAAAGAAAGATATTTTCAATATTAAATATTCACGATTGAGTTAAACCGCAATTTCAGTAAAAAGGAACATAAGTATACCTGCCAGGTACAATTACTGCTTCCACTACATGATGACTTTCAATATCAAAGTGTTCAAGAATCTGGAGTAAGTTTCTCTCCAAGACGGTAGTAACAAAATTGAGCCTACCAAGCCAACGAAACCAGTGAAGAATCCAAACCCCATGCTCATGTATAATGCTTGCAAAAATATTGAATTGTCATCTCCTGCATCAGTTGTCTGTACTTGATGTTTTGATGGATCTTCTTCTGGACATTTTATATCAAGAGGTTCTCCACAAAGATTAGAATTTCCTTCAAGATTTGAAGCATTAAAGCTCTGCAGCTGCGTTCCAATTGGAATTTTTCCATAGAGCTGATTGTTTGACAAGTCCAACATGGCGAGACGATGAATGTGAGCTAGACTGGAAGGAATTCTGCCCGACAGAAGATTTCTTGACAGATCAAGAAATTCAAGTGACTCGAAGTTTCCTATGTTTGAAATGATTTCTCCACTGAGATTGTTCCTTGACAAATTTAATGAAACCAATCCAATTAAGTACTCCATTTCAGTTGGTATTTCCCCTGTAAGATGGTTGCTTGAGAGATCAATGGTTTTTAAAAACCAATCTGCATTTTTGAAGTCTTGGTCCACACCTTTCCACATCAGTAATAGGTTGAAATCATAAGTTGCTACATAACCCTGTGTATTTGTTGAATACCAGTGTCTCCCTGATGTAGTTGAACTAATGAAGTCCTGAGACATTGAAGTAAAATTGTTTATACAAGTTGGGATTCCTCCTGATAAGTTATTTAGTGACAAATCCAAGACTTGAAGTTTTCTCAAATAACAGAGATTTGAAGGTATACTTCCATTGAATTTATTGACTCGAAGGCTTAAGATTACTAATTGGTGTAGACTATGTCCAATCCATGAAGGCAATGGACCATGGAACATATTTTCTCCAAGATCCAACAAAGTCAACTTGTTTGACAAATTCTTCAA
>Ga0209282_1001601_pt1 | contig 12529 bp, 9 predicted proteins | sample Mtrugardesep15_FD_187529 | JGI IMG/M metagenome (GOLD analysis project Ga0209282, IMG submission 187529) | Root nodule microbial communities of legume samples collected from California, USA - M. trunc garden sep15 (SPAdes) (version 2) | ecosystem: Host-associated > Plants > Roots > Nodule...
CAATCTCATCTTTACCAAAAATAGAAAAAAAAAAAAAAAAAAACAACAAAATAAAAAAAAAAAAAAAAAAAAAAAAGGAACCGCACAATTGCAATTGAAGATCAACACATATAAACACGTAGATAAAAAATGCAGGATCAAAATCACATTCTATCGCGATACTTAAGCTACAAGTGTAATCAAGACTATTTTTTTATGCAATTAAAATAATTAAATTGTGTGACTAAACGATTCTTTACCAAGTAACAACTTCCACAAAGAAAGCTTCCAATTCCAATTCCTCCAAAGGAACCACTTTCATGATGGAACTGTTGATTTTGTTTTGCCTTTTGAGATTTTATTCCAATTCCACTAAATATTTTACTAGTTTGATAGACAAAGATAGTCTACCACAAAAAAAGAAAAGGAAAAAAAATCAACATTATGATTTTTGCTTAATTGAATATTTGGTTCCCGTGTCATGATTATGGGAATAGCTTAGAAGGATAGACTTTGCAAAGTTTAGCCATTTTAAGTAAGAAGAATTTGACATAACTTGTGAATTTTTTTTATGACTTTGACATAAACATTTGTACACCATTTTTTTTTGAAGAAATTTGTACGCACCATTTAATCACACACATAATTATCCGATACTTTGAGACAAAAATATATGAAAAAACATTGAATGGAAAAATCAAAATTTTTTTTGTGTGTGTTCTTTTTGACATAAAACAACTAAAAGTGCTATTGATTAAGAAAGATATATACAAGAAATAAAGAGAAGAATGCATAATAATAAGATATTTGACCAATCAAATTCTATGTTACATGCTGCCACATATAATCATTTATTTTCTTGTCAAACTTTTTCTTAACGATAAACATTTTCCTAGAACAATATAATTATCTTCTTCATGCAGCAGTAAACCTTGAATGCCAAAAAGGATCAAAATGTAAGCCAATAGAAGAAATAAGAGGCACTCCTCTAGCCTTTATAAATCTAATTCTCACAACACGAGCATGCACAACATCTCCATCAAGCCTATGAAGCCTCTTGTAACCAATTGTTGTCCCTTTGATTATTGATTTACCATCAACATAAATTTCATACCGTTCGATCCTTTGACCAAGTCCAATTGCTTCTTGTATTCTAATCACATTAAATCTTAAGCTTCCATCATTACCCCAAATTTCAATCCAATGGTCATTTTCCTTATCATCTTCCCGTGGGGTCCAATATGACCACAAATGGTCACCATCCAACATGTTTTCTGGACCAAACCCTCCCTCTTTCCCTCCTCTTTGGCTACTAACTTTAACATAACAATCTTCAGCTATGTTTTTATGAAATATTGTATTAATTGCAGTTCTGAATTCTTTTAATCTATGTGCATCATTTTCAGATATAAGACCAGTTGTATTAGGAGGTACATTAAGAAGTAACACACAATTTCTACCAACAGATTTGTAATAAATATCAAGTAGGTCACTTAGTTTTTTTGGTGATTCTGATTTATGCCAAAACCATCCTGGACGAATTGAAACATCACATTCTGCTGGCAGCCAATCTGTCCCTCTTGGATCACCAGTGCTCAGATACCTACATTTTGATTAGCATGAATTATTAATTCTAAAAAGTATAGTAAAAAAATTATAGGTATGCTAGGGTATGGGTTAATATAATTTGTTTATGATGGAACCGTTGATTTGTTTTGCTTTTTGAGAGATTTTATCCCGATCCCACTAAATATTTTACTAGTTTGATAGACACATGAGCAACACGCAGAGGGATATTTTACTAGTTTGATACCCCAAAAAGAAAAAGTCAACACTATTACTTTGGCTCGATTGAATATTTAGGTCCCCATGTATCATATGATTATGCAAATTTCTTCTCACATAATTGGCTGGAAATAGTTTAGGATAAACATTACAAAACCTAAGTTTGACCTTAGCATGAGACCGACATATTGCGTTCATTTTTAAGATACTATCTTCTATTATAAATATAAACTAAAAGTCAAATGTATTTGATTTAAATTTAGACTAAATATATTTTACTTTTGCTTATATTTAAAATAAGGGGGAACATAATCTAACTGGTTTTTTTTTTTTTTTTTTGAGGAAATATAATTTAACTGTTTTGAAAGTTTGAAAAGACCTCAAAACCGTTTAATATAATTATAACTATCACCATTTATAAAAAATATACTTATGATCAGACTATAAATCAGAGAGTTTTCGTCTAGATTATAATATATTTTATCGTCAATTTTAGGATTAGGTATCTCAAATACCTCAATTCCTAAAATAAAGTTCCTTTTGTTAGAGTTCTCTCTTTCAATCGTACACCCTAGTTCTTGATGTCATTTTTGACTAAGTATTAACCTCACATCTAGGTTAGCATTCTAACATCAACATTTGGACCATTAATTTATGGAAGAACCTGATTGAAACGAATTGTAACAATCGAAATACTTGAAGACTTAATTAGTTGGTTGCTTAGGGACCAAAATTGCACAACTAAGCATACACATGATTTATGAGACAACGAGTTTGGTAACCCACATTTCTTTTGCTTTGGATGGTTGATTTGATTTAGTACCTACTTTACTTTTGATTTAGAAAGGAATATGGATCACAAAAGAATGCAGTTTCTTTACCCTTTCCTTTTGATTTTAGTGGAGATCATGCACTTTCTTATAAAGAAAGGTTAGCACTCAAGCTTCACATTCCGTACCTTATCATTCTAGCTATATTTATCACCATAGAGTTCAGTATAAGTGGCAAAATGTAAAATCAACCACTTTTTTTGCATGCTTTTGCTTAAAAAAGAAAAATAAGAGCACTTACTGAGTTATGTTTGAAGCTCCAATTGAAAGAGAGGTTCGATTAATGGTAGACCAACACGTGTCCCCTGCAGTCCCTGTTTCATCCCCCACCCATCTAACATCAGGTCCAGCATCTGAGAAAATATTGATAGAACTTTGCAACTCTTTCACCATAGAAAACCAATCTGAAAAATAATATGTAACATTTTGTGCCTTGGGATCTTTTGCTCCATCAAACCAAATCTCCCTAACATCTTGATATCTATAATAAAAATAAAAATATACAACATAATGTTAAATTCTTAATCGTCATTGGATATCTCGATTAACAATAAATTTGATAAAATCACAATGATACGCGTAACATTTATTAAAATTATAGTGATATACGACCATTCTTCTAAATTTACCATCGATCAAAACATGCACTTAATCTATAGATCAAACAAAGCAATCACAATGTACAAAATAAAAATTTGAGACTCACTTTTTAAGAAGTTCTTGCAATTGAGCCAAATAGTATTCATTGTAAAGCAAATCATCACCATATCTAGAATCATGTCTATCCCAAGGTGAAAGATAGATCCCAACATCAATTCCTTTATCAGTGGCTGCATTGACAAAATCTTGAACCACATCACCCTTACCATTTTGCCATTTACTACTAATGACAGAATGTTTAGTGTACTTAGATGGCCAGAGACAAAATCCATCATGGTGTTTTGCAGTTAATATCATCAATGAAATTCCTGCTTCAGCTGCCACATTGGCCCATTGGGTTGTGTTGAGTCCAATTGGATTGAATATTGATGGATTTTCATCGCCTGTGCCCCATTCGCTGTCACTGAATGTGTTGACACCAAAATGAAGGAACATTATGACCTCCCTTTGTTGCCATTTTAATTGTGAATATGCTGGGAGTGGGAGAATTGGTAATGGTGGACTTGGTACTTGTTCTAGCATAGAAATACAGAATTTGTTTAGTTGGAGTAATAGTGTAAATAAGAAAAAAGAACACCATAGTCTAGCCATGATGATCTTGATTGTTTTTTTTTTGTTTGGTTTTGTTTGAGGGTTGAGGGAATGGGAACAATAGTTGAAAAATGTGATGAATAGAACTAAGACAAAAGGTGAAGTGAAGATAAAATCATCATGTGTGTTATGTTCAGTTGATTATTTGTCTTATAGTATTCATCACTGATCACACTTTACAATGATTCACATGTTGATTTTTCTGTTCTCATTCACTTTCCACGAGGATAAAACAAAAGGATTGCTTCTATGTGTCGCTTTCATTTGCTTGTGCGGGGTGTCTAAGCTAAACCCATTATCATAAATGGAATGGACCATTTCATATGTGACCATTGATTTGTTAATTTTAATTATAGAAGAGTGGCTCGGACTTCATTAAGGTTCATTAACAAGGTAATAAAACACTAATGATCTTGTTAACGAGCATTCTCAAATACTTTTAAAAAGTGTTTGAGGTATTCATTAGCATTTCTTAATAATGAACGTTGGTCATAAAAATAACCAAAAGTGATTCAAAAAGTTAAGTGGTTTTGATCTAGGTTTTAAACTAATGTTGTGTTTGTTTCCATGGTAGCATGACTCCAAATGTGCGTTTTGCTTCATATTATCACGTTGAAAAGCCTTGGTAAATGTGAATTTTATTAGGTGACAAACTTTAAATCTATTTGATTTTTTAATCTATTATGTTTATTTTTTTATGATATCATGTCGACTAGTGCTCCTGAAATATTTATTGGTTTGTTAAGCCCAATTAACTTTTATTTTCCTTCTCTTTTTGTGTCTGATATTTGTTTTTGTACAATTGTCCAGTTTTCTTTATTTATTATTATAGGAACAAAATTTTACATACTACTACATACTACCTCTGTCCTTAATTATAGGACTCTTTTGGAAAAATAATGGGAATTAAGAAAATTAAAAATGATAATAAATATGTTTGCAATTACTATTGTTTTTATAAATTTGTCCTTTAAGAGAGATGATTAATGTATGTTTTCAATGTAGTATTTAATGTTGATTGAAGAAAAAAATATAGAATAAATAGAGGTATGTTGTTAAAGAATTAATTAATGTACTTGAAAATTACAAAGGGGTCTTATAAAAAGAGACAAATTTTTTTCTTAAAAGGGTCTTATAATTAGAGACGGAGGTAGTATGTTCTTATATACTTATGACAACTTCATATATGTTAATGCACATATGTTAATGCACGCTTTTGATTGTTAATATTTTTAATTATCTATATTAGCATTTATCTTTATATGATTATTATAGATTTGGTCTATGATATAGACTTGGCCTATAATAATATAGTCTAAGTAGGTTGTGCGAATGGTGTATATAATCAAACGATGACCTATATTTAGGTCTAAATAAAAATAATAGAATTATTGTACTATTTTTATGTGATTATTATAGATTTGTTCTGATAAGTAATAATAACAAGATCATGTAATTACTTCTTTGGCAAGGTGTTGTACTACTTTGTTTTAGCAATAATTGAACCATTTAATTATATGACATTTAAATTAATTAGGATGGTTATGCTCTACCCAAATATTTCATTAGTATTGATACGAAAATTAATTAATTAATTTTTTTTATCAAAGCAATAAAAATAAATTGCAAACCAAGATTAAGGTCTAAACCTGTTTACACAAAAGAAAATAAAACAAACCTCTAAAGAATTCTAATCAGACATAGCATCAATTATGTATAATATTTGAAAATCAAACCTTCCTAATCCTCTAATCACAAATATTTAAGATTGTTTTTGATTAAAATCTTTTTAAAACGAGTTTGCATGAGCTCACTACTTGTGCATTTTACTGAAACTTGTCTATTTCTATTTATATATGCTTCTTTTGCTTTTTGTTTGTAGCTGTTGGACAGGCAATGGTAGATTCATCACGTTCCTTATTGTATAATCCCCCAAAACTTTTGGCAAAATATCAACCCTTTTTTGAGCTGCAGAAGAAAGTTCAACAATAATACGACATGAGCGGATCTAGTAGACCAAAATAAATTGGTGAAATATAGAACCATGTTCATTCTACAAATTGATGATGGGCTGCATGTCAATGCTTCTCACATAAATAATGGGTCTTACTAAGTGGCACGCATTTACCATACTATATGGATGAAATAGTACTTTATTTTACTTGATGTAAAGAGTAACAATCAACATGTGCATGATACATAACATAAACTCCTAATACTACTATTCATAAAATTTCGATTGAAATCTTTTGTTTATTTCTTATTTATTTATGGAAAATATCATGAAAAATGTGGGACCTCAATCTCATCTTGCCCAAAAAAATAAATAAATAGAAAAAATAATAAAGGAACCATACAATTGCAATTGAACACAAACACCTAAGATCTAATTTACTGGTTAAAAAATGGAGGATCAAAATCACATTCTACCGCGTTATTTGAACTACAAGTGTAATTAAGTCATTTTTTTATGTAATTAAAATAATTAAATTGAGTGACTAAACGATTCTTTAATTACCAAATAACCACTTCCACAAAGAAAGCTTCCAATTCCAATTTCAAAAAAATTCCAAAAAAATTCCACCAAGGACCCACTTTCATGATGAAACTGTTGATTTGTTTTGCATTTTGAGATATTTTATTCCAATCCCGCTAAACTAAATATTTTACTAGTAATACACAACGAGTAACATGCAGAGGGAAACAAATAGTCTACCACAAAAAAGAAAAAGAAACAAAAAATCAACATCATGATTTTGGCTTAATCAAATATTTAGTTCCCGTGGATCACGATTATGGGAATGATTTAGAAGGATAGGGCTTTGCAAAGTTTGGCCATTTTAAGATTGAGTCTGACAAAACTGGTTCTAAAACAATTATGAGTTTGACATAAAATTTGAACACACCTTTTAGTCACACACACTTGAAACAAATAGAAAGAGAAAATAATTATACAAGATATATTTCAAAAATAATTAAATAATATACATTATTATTTGTGTGTCTAAATATTTGTGATCACCTCTGATAAAAAAAATATATTTGTGATCACCTAAATATTTTTCAAATATGCATGGTGCAATTCGCTCATTTGAAAGTGGGTACAAAAACCATCCTATTGTAGTATGTGAATTGTAATTGAGCATATTTTATAAGTAGTTAAAAGAATTAAATTTAGTGTACTAAATGTTTTTTGACCAAGACAATGTTTAGTGGGATTTTACTTTATCATCCAATCACCATACTTTGGGAAAAAACATTGAATGGAAAAATAAAAATACCTTTTTTTTGGTTCTCTTTGACACAAAACAACGAGCAGTGCTATTGGTTATTTATACAAGAAATGAAGAGAAGAATGCATAACTACCTTTCCTTTCTCGAGTAGTATAATGTTGGCATTGCTTGCACCCGGAAAGCACTTGCCACCTCCTGTTTCCATTTTAACATTTTGCATTATCATATTGTTTATTTTTAGCAAAAATGTTGCATATAGATATCAAAAGTTTGCATATGTATCATACCATTAACTCATCCACCTCAATCTTAATGAACTCAACATTTTCTTTAGTAATCAATTGTTATGTTAGTTTTTTTTCAGAACCTCTAACTTCTTATTTTTTATCTCAAACCAGTTGAGCTACCTAACTCTAAACTAATTCTTTGATAATCAAGTCATGTATTTGCAAGGTCCACACCAAGTAGCAGTGAAGTCAATGACCATCTTTAACACGAGTTAAGAAATAAAATTAACCATTTCGTAAAACATAAGGTTTCAACCAAATACTAAGAAAATTATAGACAATGTTTTAAATCAAGGTCTTAGTTGTGTTGCGTCGTGAAATTTGACTTTACAAAACAATAGAGAAGCAGAAATAATCGTAGGATAGATTCATTTGTTTGATCATGTGAAGGAATTTGTGTCTTGCGCCTTTTTAATAAATTTATTTTAGTTCTAAAAGAATGATTAAAAGACAAACAAAGGTGAAGCAGAAAAGAATTGATTAAAATAAATTGGAAGGGCATGGCAACTAGGATTCATGAGTTTTGCAAGTATTGTCTACAAAGACATGACTTAACATAAAAAAATCTGCTATTACAAATAAATTAATCTTTGATATTTCATTTTTTTTTGCAAGTTTTGTTATTATGACTAGGTTCCCTGCACTCATGACATACCAACAATTTATCAAGCGATTCTTCAAGCTCACTCTTAAATCTACTATTTTGAGTCGTTTTATCCCCATCCTTTTTCCTCCCTTTTGTTTGTGATTTTTGTGGGTCTCCAGTAATTACTCGTGTTATTTCACTCCCGTGCTCAGGTAAGAAAATTCCATTCATATTATTATGGCTAGGCTCCAAATGATGTACTCCATGCACCCTTCTTAAAATCTTTGATGTATCAAAATGAGTATCAAAACCACATTAAGTATCACTAAACTCAATTCCTTTGTTAGCATCCTTGGTCCAACGTTGCAGAATGAAATGATCAGGGATTTGCGCAATACCTTTTGATTGAAAAATCATTAGTAGATGATAAGTCCCCAAAAAGCTGGGCCAAACATGCTTTAAATCTACATCGACAATGAAGGTATCTTTAGGGTTGTAGCCATCATTAGACACTTCATACTCATATCTTGGTCCTTCTCTTCGAATCTTCCTTTTAGTGAAATTGTTGATCTTTGCATGCACTTCTTAAAACTTGCAGAAAATATTTCTTTTATAAACAAATAAAGCATGCTCCTCAAGTTTTGATCCAGTAGTTAATTAAAATGTGCTTTTTATGTTTGGATTCGTAATCTTTCCTTCTTTCGACCTCCAAATGGCTTTCAACTGCTTTCTCAAACTTTACCATAAATTATTGCAATGTTGTTATTGCATCCACAAAAGAATTACAAAAAAAGAATTAATACTTTCGCTTCTTTGAGTAGTATTCATCCCAGCAAAAAATGTGCTTCTGTAATAAATTGGTATATCCATGATTCTTTAATCTCGTATAACCCTTGAAGCCATTCATTTTTCTCCAATTTGTACTCAATTATAAAGCGGTTCCACTCTTCTTCAAAACTTTGGACAATAGGAGAATCTGTAATGTATTTTTTTAGATCACCTTCGAATATAGATTTTTTGTGATATATGTGGGCTAACTTTTCAGGAAACTTCTTTCTTATGTGCCACTTCTTATGTGCCACAAGCAAAGACGATGTCTAGTTTCAGGAAACTTCTTTCTTTTGTGATATATGTGGGCTAACCATTCGAGAATCATCGTCACATTGGATTGAATAGAATAGAAAAAGTTGGAATTTTCAATTTGCTTTCTTTGAGAACCACTTCGAATAATTGAGCACTTTCTTAGTGTGGCTAATGTTATTTTAATTTTCTTCATTCATAGACTCTTTGACTTTGTGCTGACCTTCATTGCAACACACCAATATTGTTTTTTTGGTTTAGTTGAACAAACACGTACTCCAATTATCTCAAAAAAAAAAAAAAAGTGCTCCAAAACCTCTATTCTTTGCCAACGAATTATTAAATTCTTTAACCATTTCAATAGATTCGAATTCCATACCATTGTAGGGCTGGATATTCAATTGTTCTCCATTATCTAAAACATCTTGTAAGGTATTTTCATTGCATTTTCATGCCCAACATTTATGGCTTCGGACACTTGTAAGGAGAAAGTATTTGTAGCAGCAATAGTCCTTGTTGTACTCTTGTTAGATGAACTAGCAACATTAGTGTCAATTACTAGTTGTTGTATATGAAATTTTTATTTAATAAAAGAAAAAAAAGTTTAAAGATGAAAATATAAGTACCTTTTAGTTCCTTTCAACATTGATGAACTATTTTAACATCAGAGATTATTATAACTAACATAATACATAATCAAAGATTATTTTAAATTTTGATACATTTAGAGACTATGATATTTATTTGGGTGACTTTTAGGGTGCACACAAATTGTTAAATTTGTATACCCATACACAAACATACTTTTAACTTTATATTTACTATTTAAAAATTGAATGACTTGGATACAGTGATGGTCTACATTTAGAAAATGTGTTTGGTCAGTCTTAATTTTGCTAACAAAAAAATCAGTCTTAATGAAAATGAATTTTTTGGGATTGTGGTGTATTTATTTATTAATAAAATATATATCAAAATTTAACTTTTTCTTATAAAAAAAGTATATATTAAAATATTAATAAAACAGAGAGATTTTCTTGACAAAAAAAACAAGAGGGATATTTTTTCATCACTAACGTAGCCTCATTTTATATTAGCCGCATGAATTTACTTCCTTTTACTTATAACAAATAATTTTAAATACACTTATGTTTTAGGTTTGAAAAGTGAAGAAAAGAGGGTCCCATATAAAGTTTGAAAAAATGTAAGTTTTTTCTGGAGAAAAAATGTAGGTTTATTGGTTCACGTATATCAGGTAAAAGTTGAGAAAACATGTAAAAGAATTTCATAAAAAAGACGGAAAAAAATGACTGGCAAAAAGTAAAATATAAATTAAAAAATGAATTTTTTATACAAATTAATATATAATTAATTGAATTTAACTTTGTTAATAAAAAGACAAAGTTGACGAAAAATAACATCCATTATTTATGGTTAAATAAATTTTATTACCAAATAAATGCATCCTAAAAATTGATATTTCTTTTAAAATATCCATTTCATAAAGTAAACAACTTTTGTAGACCACATCTAAATAGTCTAAGTATGTCTATACATGAGATCCTCACCATTCATTCTTCAAAGAATAAATCAAAGGTTCAATGTGTGTTTGTGTATAGATATACAAATTTAACAATTTGTGTACCTTAAAAGCCACCATTTATATGTTACATATTCACATACTAAAATGAACATTTCACATGTATTAAGAAATACAATTAATATTGTGGGGAAAAAAGATATTATGAGTTGTTTTATAAAATAATCCTTACTAAATAATATGGGAAAATAAATGAAAAAATTGAAAGAAAAGAGAGTAATAAACAGTTAAGGTTATAATAAGAAAAATATCATTAATGTTGCATTGTATTGTAAAACGACATATAATTTAGACAATTTTTTTTTTCCTAAAACGACATACAGGACGGAGGGAGTATCTCTTCCTATAAACATATTTTACGTTCTACTCCTTCTTCTGTCCTAAAAATTGTAACAATTATTGTTGTTAAGCGGTCAATACCTCTCCTCTCACCTAACCTCACCTATCCCTGCAACAATTAAAGAGACGTTGGAAATATTTTTTTACCATGCTTTTTCCTTCTCATTGAATCACTCCATTCATAGTTAAAAATTCAAACACAAAGTGTGAAAGTCTCTCTTGTCAGAGATTTCGATTTTCTTATTAGTTGTTATTTTCACCATCTATTTATTCCTAGGCCTAGCTTCTTGAGCATAAGCCTTGAAACTGAACACCATTATTGCTATAGTAATGGAAGCTACATCCAAGCCAAATCATGTCCCTATCTTCAATGAATGCACCAACTTCACTCTCTTATCAACCTATCTCGTTTCACACTTCTCACATTTCCTATGGTTTTCTAGCATAACACTAGCAACATTTGTTGAAGCATTCTTATTTCTCCAAAACTATGAACCAATGTTCCATGTTTTTCTCCTATGTTTTCTTCTACTTTCTTTCCTTCTAAAACACTTCCTCTCAAAACCCTCACCTGTTTACCTCATTGATTTCTCATGTCTTAAACCACCAAACTATTGTAGGGTACCTTTCTCAACATTCCTTGAAAATGCTTCATTGTTTGAATGTTTTGACAATGAAAGCATGTCTTTCATGGAAAAAGTACTTCACTCTTCAGGTCAAAGTGAAGAAACTTGTCTCCCTCCTTCCTTACACTACATTCCACCAAAAACCCATCATTCTGAATCCATCAAAGAACTTCACATGGTTCTTTTCCCTATCATTGATGATCTTTTTGCAAAAACAAAAATTTCACCTCTTGATATAGACATACTTATCTTAAACTGTTGTGGCTTTTGTCCTTCACCTTCTTTAACTTCCATTGTAGTTAACAAATATTCTATGAGAAGTGACATTAAAAGCTATAATGTCTCTGGTATGGGGTGTAGTGCTAGTGCTATTTGTATTGATTTAGCTCAGAATCTTCTCAAAGTTCATAAAAACTCTAATGTTATTGTCTTAAGCACAGAGATTTTGTCCCACGGTTGGTATCCAGGTAAGGAAAAATCAAAGTTGCTTATTAACTGTCTCTTTAGAATGGGAAGTGCAGCAATACTTCTTTCAAACAAAAAAGAAGCAAGTAAAAATGCAAAATATTTGTTACTTAGGACACTTAGAACACAAAGAGCTTTTGATGATAAAGCTTATTTTTCCTGTATAAGGGAAGAAGATTCAGATGGAAAACTTGGGGTGACACTCAAGAGGGATTTGCTTCAAGTAGCTGGTGAAACACTTCGTTCAAATATTTCCATTTTTGGTTCTGAAATATTGCCGATTTCTGAGAAATTTTGGTATTTTGTCTCTGTGATGAAAAAAAGGTTTATGTTTATGAAATGTGAAGGGATTTATGTGCCTGATTTTAAGACTGTTATACAACATTTTTGTTTGCCATGTTCAGGAAGGGGTGTGATAAGAGAGGTGGGAAAAGGGTTGAAGCTTGGTGAGAAAGAGATTGAAGCTG
>Ga0209282_1001602_pt1 | contig 12528 bp, 4 predicted proteins | sample Mtrugardesep15_FD_187529 | JGI IMG/M metagenome (GOLD analysis project Ga0209282, IMG submission 187529) | Root nodule microbial communities of legume samples collected from California, USA - M. trunc garden sep15 (SPAdes) (version 2) | ecosystem: Host-associated > Plants > Roots > Nodule...
TTAGCTTTAGTGCCATATGTGCCAGCATCAAGGTTGCAAAATGCCACCTGTTAGCTCTTTGCTTTGGCACTTTCCTTCATACAGGACAAGAATAACCTGAATTGCTAATTATGTACTCCTTTATTTCTGATCCCTCTGATAGTTGTAGTTTTTTCCATTCTACATCTTATTTTACTTGGTCAGCCAGTGACTATGTCCCTCATCTAAGGTCATTGATGTGTGAGATTTTTCCCCAATAGGATACACTATTGCTTGCATGATGCAAGACCATACCGTAACTTTTCTCATAATCATCTCACACAGTAACGCAAGATTTCAAGGCAGGTATATAAGCATATCATGATGGGGGAAAACAACAATTACGACAGAAGAATAGGGGAGACTAATTTTTCAAAGGGAGATGTTAACAAGTGCTCTTAGGGCATTCTTTAGTAACTTTAAATAGTAAACTTTTGTCAAAGTTTATGAAATCAATGCATTGGAAATTGGAGTTTTTGGCTTTTTTAAAGAATAATTTCTTTATTAGGAATCCTTAAAGAGTATCCTTAGAGTACTGGTTAACAAAACTTTTTTTTCAAAGTTGGATGTGATTGCATTCATTCCATTAGCCAGTAGTAGTTCAGCCGAATCAAATGAATCACCAGGGACCAATAAATCATGATATATGTCACAGTTACTTGATCACATAAACACACAAATTGTGTTGCCATTGGTGAATATAAATGTGCAGATTTTGTAATCATTTTTTTTCTTAAAAAAGTAAACATATGTGCTTAAATATCTTTTTCCAGATAAAAAACGTAGGTTGCAAGTAATCTAAATTATTGACCGCTGAAAACCTGCCAAACTACTGAGTTATGATTATGAAATTACTAATGGTTAAATTGTTGTGGCTGTTTGGTAGCAATTGCTGTTTGAGTGAAGTGTTACAATTTACAAATCATTTTTAACCAATATAAGGAAGAACAGAGAAAAATTGTTGTGACTGCGAGTCTGTAACACGTGAAGAGAGAAGTTTCATGCTCTCATCTCATGTAGGTTTCATGAAAAAGCTTTTCATATTTCGCAGCACTTTACTCCTAAAAGTAAGCTTTAAGTAAAGAAAAAAAAAACTATCAGATTAAGATATAGTTTGGATTAACAATCTGGTTAGGCAAGATTGAAAATTGTATTGACATTCGCTAGGCAAAGAAATTTTCTTTCACTATCGCTAAAATAAAAGGGTTGGAAGATTGGTCTTATGTTAAGTGCCGGTTTGGTTTGGCTTTTTCTACCAACAACAGACGCACGTCTCCCACCCTTCATCGCGGTTTCTTCATTTTCGGGATTTTGGTTGGTTCTCCTTTATAAAACCGATTCATTCTTTCAAAATCAATTTCATGAGAAGTTTCAAATCCTAACTTTCACAGGGAGCCTCAAATCAATTCTTCCTTAATTTTTGGTTGCTAGTTAGATAACTCATTTTCTCTATTCCTTTCCCTCACCTTCATCTCTGTTTTTCCCAAGGTTTGTCTCTTGCACAACTCATTTTGGTCTCTTTTCTCTACATTTTTTAATGTACTCTGACTTGTTACTGCTTTTTTTACAACATGCTTCCGGCAACTATTTTTATATTCAAAATCAATTTAGTCAAAATCAATTCCCGCCAAGGCAAAACCAAACACATACCAAAGGATGAAAATCAAAACCTTAAATCAATTCGTGAAACCATTAAGATAACATCGGTGATAGAAAACAAATGTACCAGAACAAATGAAAATTTAAAGATTATATTATGTTTGATGTGTGAATAAAACCAGATAAATAGCAACAGAAACTTTTCAGTTTACAGAAAGGAATCAAACTAGACTAATTTGGAAGGACACAACTTGTTGAGCAATAGATTAATGTAGGCATATGAGAAAAACATTTGCTCAGACCCAACTAAGAGTGTCAGTGGATAGGAATATATTAGTGTTACCGAAAAACTCATTCAATTCAATAAATCTCATTTCACATCTTTCAAAGTCAAAGAATAACAGTGAAAAAGTCTATAATAAATTAAAAAGAAATTACCACTTTATCATATTTCATATATCTTTCAAAGTCAAAGATAAGAGTGAAAAAGTCTGTTTTTGATCAAAAAGAAATTACTAGTTTATCATACTATGGTCAAGACATTTGATTGTTAAATACTACTACAGTGCTTTAGTTTGTGAACACTAATAAATAATTCACTAAAGGCAATTATCACCGCCACAAGAAAGCCATGAAAGAAAACAAAAAACAACCGTTACAAGCACTGACTTTTGGCCAAAACCTAAAGATCAAAATGGACAAGATCTACAAACTAGTATTTTAATCACATTGCTAATCCTTGCTTAATGTATCTGTCCATAGTTCTGTGCCTGTGACTTGCAAATTGCAAAGCTCTAGGTGGAAATACTACCCCCTACTTAATTAGTACTTACCCTATCTCTGTTAATATTATACATCACACTAATTTCACTTCTTTTAGCATTTAATCCCTTCTAGACAGTAAGCTACAAATCAAACTTCCATTGCTGATTTGACATAGTTTCTTATTCAACTTATTGTTGTCCCTCGAATCTTTTGCTTCCATGTTGGCTACGGCTAACACTATCCATGGAACTTGAAGTACCTTCTTCTTTCTTTGTTGGTAGTGTCTTGGATTTCCTCGGTATGCACTTAGCTCGCACCATATCTCCTTCATGCTCCATGATCTGCAACCGGGAACTGCTGCAAAGAGGACACCAAATACAGAATCCAAACGTTAGACTAAACCACATTATTGATACAACTTATGTCTCTGACATAATCACATGAATAATATTTCATTGTCTCATATAATTACATTTTATCAGATAATACCAAACAATTCATGTTGTTTATATAATATATGCCAAATTGCATGCACATGATTGATTAAATGGTAGTATTAAAAGGTAAACAGAACAAAGTCCATAGTGAAATATCTGAAATGAAATGTACTGAAGATTTGAAGAAATCATTGCCCCGACCGAAATTCCTTTTTTTATTCATCCAGTTCCCACTGATTTGTACTTATAGGGAGGCAAACTGGCAAGTTAATTTATGGAAAATGAATGAAGTCTTTGGATGCTTTAAATTGGACCCTACATACATCACCTGACAAATACTAACTGGGGCCAAAGTAAAAGGGAAGGAATCAATGACAATAGTTACACCATCAACTAAATTTGGGATTTGGATCGGACACAGTCACTGCATCTTGGTCGTCGAATCTGAATCAACGGCCAAAATCAGTTAATTGTGCGAAGCTAATTGTGTAATCTAACCCATCCAATCTAAAATCAATGGCTTAGATCGCTATAAGCGTGCTGTACCAAATTCAGGCTATCCTAAATTTAGAGGTATATAATTTATTCACCATTCATATTGGGACCATGATGTAACAGGAGAAGCAAGCATCTGTCTAGTATCAGCATTCATGTGTTACAGAAAAACAATTATAGGTAGCTGCTAGCTTCTCCTTTGAAATTAAACAAATTTCAGATTCAATGGAAAGGCAACTTCATGTATATTAAAATAAAAATGATAATAACCCTTGAGCCATTACTGTCAGCTAGATAAAAGAAGGAACCCTTCCCTGTTCAGCATTTTTTATATGATATATAAAGATCTGATTCCCCAGTATATATATGTAGTTTACTTCAGAGATTTTCTTTTAGAATAGTTAATAATGTTCTAAATTAGGACAATTTCTGAATGTCTATTTCATAGGATGTTTGGATGAAAGAGTGTGTATAAAAAATTTCTAACAATGAATTAAAATGTCATAAGAGTTATTATACTATCATCTATCACATTATGTTTTCAATTTTTTAAAAACCTTTAATACACCAAAATGAAGACTTAGCCATTCAAAACTATCAATCCAAACATAACTAGCAGTGACATCTATTGAGCTTGACTAAAAAACTAAACAGACAAAGATTAAAGTTAAGGTCGTGCTAACTTGTGCCATGATGACACATAGTATCTAATGTGACCCACAAAACTATGCTATTATACAATATGTTAATCTTAAACCTACGATCTGACCTACAATATATAATATTTATGTAGTATAAACTATATATTCAACTCCAACAACATTTTTTATATGATTTTCAATCTCAAGATGCTTTCAACGTCTTAGAAACATAAACATATGCATAACCACAATATTTTTATTGAACCGATGCAGCTTCAATGAAACTAATGATGTATGAATGTCAATGTCTACAGTCTCCAATGTTGCTAATTACTAGACAGCACAAACTTTATTCCACAAAAGGATTTCAACGATGTGCATCACATGTATCAATATATAATATCTCTATTTTAATAAACAATTTAATTTAATAGTACTACAAAATATTAAATATTCATCAAGCATTACTCTTTAACCTAGTCTAGTCTAAACGTGCTTGATATCACGATAACTCGCCGTGATTCTGTCAATCAACAATGATACCAAACATACACTTGCAACGAAAATTATTTTAACAAATTCACCGCGATATAAAACATGAACACATCAGTGTAAACAAATTTTGCAAGAAAAAAAAAGTGTTTAATTCATTATGACACATACCTATCTGCATTGTAAGAAGAGGACCTCTTGAAAGCAGGAGCTTCAACTTTTTTAGTTTCAATCAAACTCCCACTAAAGTACTCTTTATCTTCCAATCTTACCCTATTCAAATCAGGAATTTCCACCAATGTCCCCACTTCTTTTCCCACATGATTCCCTCCTCCGCGGGGTAATCTAGACTTATAGTGCCCAACCAACGAGAACCGCTGATCTTTACCAGAACTGGACCCACTCCCTTCCTTGAAAGACACTGCACCGCACGATAACAACTGCAACAGTACCGATGAAGCTCTCATCCTTCCACTTGGGCAACTCTCAACCGTCGGATTCTCTTTAGGAACAGATCGTAATCCCATCCGTCCATCTACTTTCATTAATGTTCCCAGTGTTTCTGGACTTGAATCTGACGGTGGAGGTGAAATCTCTTCCCTACTCAGCTCCGTACTCTGATTCTGATTCTCTGTTTCACCTTCGTTTTCAATTTCAACATTCTTCTCTTTTTCTTCTTCTAGTTCTTCATCTTCTTCTTCCCTCAGAACTCTTCTCCGTCTCCGCTTCTCTTCCGTCTGTGTCGACGCGTCGGCTGCAACGTTTTCACCCAACGGCTCGGACTTATAAACTCGATACTCGTTTAAGTCAATGGAGCTCCATGACTGGTTGCGCCGCCGTGTAATCACCACCGGAGAATCAGATTCTTCCTCCGACGGTGCTTGAGTGGTGGTTTCGTGTTCGAGAATCTCAGATCCTTTGAGAATGTAGTCATGCCCTTGCGTTGGGTAGATGAAATCGCTCTCTGTTAAATCGTGCCAAACGAAACCGTTCTTGTAACTCCTGCGATTTTTTCATCACCAAAATAATCAATAACAATAGTAACAAAAACTAATTTGAATTTAAGAGTTGTTTTCGTAAAACGGTACCGTTTAGAGGACCATGAGTACATAGTTGCCATGCCTTTTCCACGGAGAAGGTTCAAACGAATGATTACATCTGAAACAGAGAGTTATTATTACTTTTGTTCAAAAGAGTTAAACTGCAAAACTTAAGCTTATCAAATGTCTTTACAGCTACCAAGTAAGTTGAGCTTGTACAAGACATTAACGAGTGTCTATGAAACACTAATACAGACACGAACACCACACACGATATAATTTGAGAAAATAAGTTATTTTACATAGTTACATGTGCCGGACACGGACACGGACACAGACACATGTTAGACATCAACACACAATGGATCAGAAGAGTTGGTGCTACAAAGATGAGAGTAAAGTACCTTTGAGGTAGAGACCGTGGGGAGAGGAGAGAGGGACTTCCATGAAATGAGGGTGTTCAAGATGGCCATTACGTGAGAGGTAGTAAACTACAGAGACTTTTCTGGGTGTTTTGGGTTTGGGTTCAGCCCAAACTTTGGTTCTCTCTGGACTTGTTTCTCTGGTACCTGGTCTTCCTCTGGAGCTTGAAGTCACCGACATTTCTCTTCTTTGCAAAAATCTGAGAGTAAAGTGAATGAGTTACTACATGTAAGAAAAATGTAATTAATGAGATATTAATGAGAAAGAGATGTACCGAAGCAGCGGGAAAACAGAGAAACGAATGAGCGTTTAAGTGCAGAAAGATACTTTACTTGGTTAGTTACAGTTGAAAATGTTGAATTAGATTTTGAAGTGTATTTATAAGGAAAAAGAGTACGGTTGTTTTGTGGTGTGAACCTTTTAAATATTTGAAGTGACCTTTTAAATATTTGAATGTTAAGTTGCACCCTTAATATGCTTAAAATATTTTATTAGAAATTGTGTATTTATTTTTTTAGGGTTATGTTAACAAGTATTTTTATGATACTTTTTAAGAAAATAAAAGTAAAAATAATTGATGAGTTTAATGAAGTAAAAGTCATTTTTTAAGTTTCAATTTAATGAACGTACAATTTCAATATAAATTTTTTTCATTAAACTTTTATTAAGTGTCCGTCTTAAGAATATTTGTTAATATTTTATATTTTCTTAATATAAAATTTATGTTTTAATTCAATTATTATCTCTTTTACATTTCTACTTGATATAAGTTTGCATAATTTATGAAAAATGCTAACAAATATATCTGATCATTATTTAAATACCTTAAATGAAATTTATATATTCAAATCTGAAATATTTAATTTTTTAATTTAAAATCCTGAACAAATATCAGACCTGAAAGAAGAAAAAAAACACATCATGTGATGTGTGTATGATTTTTTTTCCCTCCTTTTTAAAAATACTAAATAAATAGAGAGAGGGAGAGAATTCAAAAACGGGGATGCGAAAGACAACAACTAGAAAACAAATAAGGCTGTTTAGTTTTCAGTATGGTTCCAGTCTTGTGACTATGACAGTAGAATTCCCTTTAGTTTATTGCATTTTTTTCACGTAATCTTTAGCATTATTAGCATTTCTACATTACATTACACATAACTATAGAACTAGAAGATGTACGAAAAACCAAAAAGAACTAGAAGAAGCAGCAAAAAGCAAAACGTCGTCGTAACGGTGTTGTTTTCTTCTCACCAATCCTGTCCTGTCTGCTTTTTAGTGTTACTCATGACTCATGATTAATTTATGGTAGCACAAGCAAGCCTAAATTTTATTTGAAGATTGTGATAGTAAAAAATGACTCACTGTTCTGCTTTGTATCTCACTAGTAGTTCCAAAGGGTAAATTCAAATCTTTTTACAGCTGGTTGACATGTTACCAAACTCTGACTAAATGAACTTATTTACAGTACCATATCTATTCTATTCAATGGACAGTAATTGCTTCTACTGGCCAAAAGATACGAAGTACAATTTCCATTTTTATCTCAAAATTCAAAATTGGTACTTGAGCCACTTCTGTTGCCAACACTTGAATAAGTAGTATGCACTAACCATGTCGTACAATTGAATCAAACTTTTCAAGTACAATCAAACTTTTTTACTTATACTGAATAGTTATTGTTTTTAAGGAAGTTGAATACAGTAAATAAAATCTAAATATATAGTTAATTATATTTAGTAAATGATTAATAAATATAATTATGTATCACAACTTATTAATCATCAACAAAACATAATTAACCACAAATTTATTTTATGTTAACCATTGGGTTCTTAGAGCAACTTTTATAGATAATCTAATTAAACTAAGTAGTTATTGAATCCATTAAATGACGAATTGTTATGAAGAATATTAGTCGAATTTTTGTATGAAACAATTATCTTCATGTTATACTTCGGATTATCAAGGTCTCTTTCCTTGATAATCATAAGGTTAAACAAAAAAAATGCTAAATTTTTCTACTCACCAAATAAAAAGCTGAATCTTTATATATAAATTTTTTTAATGATAAATGTTAGTATGTTAATTTTTCCTTAAATAAATGTTGGTATGTTATGATAGTATTTTATATCCTTGGTATTTTATCCATCTCCTAAAAAAGACTTACTTATAATCTAATAATTGTTTTGGTGGTGACCGGGATCGAACTCAATATCTTATATATATTATGCATTGTTCCTGTCGATTTAAGTTTAGGAAGGTTTGAAAAGAAGTTTAGAGACACAGTTTTTTTTTGTAAAAGAGACTTATAATTATTAAAGTAAAATCAGTTCAACTCCAAAATACTATTCCCCTCTTCATATCATGATCACATTTGCAAAATAATTAAGTCAAAAAGTTAATTTTTTGTAAAACGAAAAAGTCTAAAGTTAATTTTATACTTTTAAAAATTAGTCTATCCTTTCCACAAATACTGTAATTCCATCTCCACTCAATTTATTTTGCATGGGCCTCATGGAGAAAAAAGGTCTGTTTATTTTGCTTTCTTCTTGACTTCTTCTACTTCTTTTCTGTGAACATTCAAGTTTCAACAACTACTTAAATTTCAATTCCTTTTGAGATGGGTTGACCGCTGTTCATCTGAGTTGGACACTCTCTACACCTAACTTTGACTCATTTCATTTTCATTTAATATGAATATGTAATATCATTACATTAGTTTTACTATTGAATTCTAGTGGGTCCCATTTTCCTATCCATCCACATGGCGTTTATTTGTGGGAAACGTTGACCATTCCAAGCGCCTCTTAAAAAGAGCATGTCCTCAACTACTTGGAATTTTCTATGATTTTGTTGTTATTCTAATCACAATAATAGTTTTTTGTAACTTTGTAAATGTTAATAGACAATCCGGCGTTAGATAATTGACTCATGCCACTAACGTGAATGGCATGGCATGTCAAGTTCACTTGTTTATGAGCAACGGCGTCGACGAAGATTTGTTCTGTCTCTTTGCAACAAATTCAATGGCTGATCACACGGTGGTAAACTGTTATGACCCCACTCAAGCACATAAACACAAATCACATAGTATAGATGTGTTATGTCTCTAGTCTCGTTTCTTTTTAAATAGGAAACCTGACTCTAAGATTTAGTACATATTTGAAATGATAATTAATGAATTTGGTTCGATATTAAATCATTTGGATGATCGGTCGGTTAGAGTGCCTTCACCCTTCAACCTTGACATTCAAGGGTTATGTTCAATTTGTAAACATTTGGATGCTCGGTCGAGCACCTTCTCCTTTTACCCATGTTTGAGGGCTCTGCTCGATACTAAAATACTTGGTTCAAATGATGAGTATATTGATCAAGGAGGAAGGACCACCGAATATGCTCATCACCAAGGAATTGGTCTGACTAGATAAACATTATAACTACACGATTTTTGGATGGAGTTGTTAGATATTTCTTCTATGTTTGATATTACAAACATCTCTTCTCTGTATTATTTTAACCATCATTAGTCATAAAAAATATTTGTTGGGGACCACACACACAAATTGGGTTGGGTCTAACATGAAGAAGAAAAAAAAGACATAACCCAAAAAAAAGATAAACTTAACCTTATTCCTCAAAAACTAGGTTTTCTTCAATTAGGCATAACTTACCCTTGATCTAGTCATACATTTTCAAAAAAGAACAAGTTTGGCAAACTAAATCAGCATTCTAATTTTGTTAAAACTACCAAAATCACAATCAATCTAAAAATGTACTTATTTTGATAGTAAAATAAAAATGTTGGAATGTGATGGTGAGGTGTGTACATAGGAGATGGTCGGTTGGTCCAATTTATCGGCACAATGCTCCAAAGGATAGATCAAAACCGATACAATGTGAACAAAGTCATGGAATGGCACGTTCATTTGCCGAAGATACCACCAAAAATCACAAGGCAAAATGACATGGCCCAATCTCATTTATGAGAATTTGCAATCTTCTCACCTCTCTCAACAACTATTCCTCTTCAGTCTTCATACCATGCATTATGTTCCCACCTGTGGACTCAAGGACAACATACTAATAACTATGCGATTTTTATTTATTCATTGACGATTTCACTTGATCACAATTTTTTATGTTGTATAGTTGTCATAAATAATGGTATAAATCAGATGTTAAATAGTAGGCCAATCATGTAAACTAAGTCAGTGCTTGTTTGGTAATACAATGGTTTAGACGAAATCTTCATGAACTACTAACAACTGTGATTTTGTTGTGTGTTCAATTTTTGCTTATATAATAGTATGTCATTTTTTATTAGAGAAATGATATTTGGAAAATCATTTTTGTCCAACTTTTGTATAACATTCTCTTTCATATTCACATTATTTTCTTATTCTCTTTCATCATTTTTCTCTCTCCATTGATTTTGACCAATAAAAAAAGAGAACATCAAGGTTGTCCTAAAAGTCGTACCAAAATAGTTGTTCAAATATCATTACTCTTTTTATTATGTGTCGATGCAATTTTTGTAGAATATATCTATTATTTGATCTTGCCCTCAATAGTCAAGATGTTTGGAATCTAAACTTTGGATCTCTCAATAATGGACAACATATAGCAAATAAGTTTTCAGGACAAATCTCTAATTTTTTGTATTATTTTATATTTATTTAGTAGTTCAATTTCTAATATATTAACTATTTTGGATTGGATCCAAAGACCCGAACCATCTATAAATCTGAACGCCCAATCTATCAATATGACAAAGCTCAATGATGATAAATTTAGACATGTGCATCAAATCGTATCAAGTAATAAAGTAGTAAGTTATCGTCTCCACAGAGATTGTCGTTCAACTCAGTAATTAGTTTGAATTTATTTGAAAGTAAACAAAAGAAGAGATTTGAAAGTGGTAGCAGGATTTTAATTGTCCTCCTCAATGCGAGATTAAGTTTTGTTGATTCAGAAGTGTGACGGTGATTAGGAAATCCTTGACCCCCATTCCGTCTTTGTTGGATTAACTCGGTTAATTATTAGTTTGTGACTTGTCTCTTTAGATTTAAGAAAGTAGAACATAACACCGTGATGAATCAATGGAAGTTTATTTTAATATCGCCACAATTCAACCGGTTACCTCAAGATGAGTTTTAGCCTTAAATTCATACTTAGATTCCATCAAAAGAATTTAATTTAGAAATTAAGCAGTTTACTATTGTCTTGTTTGGATGGAATTCAGGTTGTCAATCATACTAAGATCCATCTAGAGACACAATATAGAAACAACATATACAAACTAAATTAGACTTTATATCATAATCTAAATTTAAAACTTTATTAATTGAATCCAACAAATAAGAAGAGGTTCATCATGAAACCATAATCAAAGAGGTTTTGTTTCTCATGACAACCAACATCATTACAAAAAAAATACCCTAGTGAGAATAAGAGGAGGATGGAGATCCTCTGTTTTGAAGCTCTGATGCTTGAACCTTGCCTTGTACCGCTAGCTTTCTGAATGAATAAAATAGTGTTCAATTACTTATGGGTTAAAAGAAGAAAAATATGGTTTTTCAACTAAAACAGCTTGAAAAACAAGCAATTAGCCGTCCCTAGTTGTGACTCATGCACGCGATGCATGGAGTGAGGCGCATGGGATCATGGCCCATGCATAGGGGCCCATGAGGCAACCCCTCATGTGCGAATTTTACAGTTTTCGTCCCTTTTTCGAACTTGAATTAAATTTTCTTCACCTTGTATTGTCTTGAAAGACCTTCTAAGAACCATTGATCTTCAATCTTCATTTACTCGATCTTTCATGTGATGTCTTGTTTTGCCGATTTACATGATTCTACACTAAAAAGACTCAAAACACCTATGACGTTGCATGATTTAGGATAAAATTGAATTACAACGACTTGAATGAAAACAATACAAAAACTTCCTCATACCATTGACAACTCCTCTAAATGACTACTAATTTGCCATCAAATGCAAATAAAATAACTAAACACATGGTCTAAAATATCATATGTTCCATCATCACTCAACAAGCACTGAATCCCATCCACTGATACACACAACAACAAACCGGTAAAAACTCGTGGGAGGGTGCCGTTTGTAACCATTCCCCAATAGTCTTACCCCAAATCTCATCATCATAGTTATACATGCCCAACACAATACAAATGATACACAACTTCTTTCTTAGTTATCCTTCTGCCTTGCTTTCTTACTAACTTAAGCGTCACAGTAAGCCGTGAAGGACCAAATGTTGGATGATAGTGTTGGCCGAGTATGTATCTAAAAGTTGGGCTGGGGATGGATACCCCCAATAGAAAGTTAGAGTTTAAAAGCTTTTTTTTTTCTTTTTCTTTTTTTTCTCTCTTCATGTTTATCATATGAGTAAATTACACTCCCCTTCCCTCAAAGATGTTTGAATTACACTCCCCTCCCCTCTTATGTTAAAATATACACTCCCCTTCCTTCTTATTCAAAATATATCAGAAAATATTTCACTTCTCTCCCCTAAGAGAAGCTTGAATTACATTCCCCTCCCCTCTTATGTTAAAACCTACAATTTAATCCCTCAATGTTTTTTTTTTATTTCTAATA
>Ga0209282_1001603_pt1 | contig 12526 bp, 7 predicted proteins | sample Mtrugardesep15_FD_187529 | JGI IMG/M metagenome (GOLD analysis project Ga0209282, IMG submission 187529) | Root nodule microbial communities of legume samples collected from California, USA - M. trunc garden sep15 (SPAdes) (version 2) | ecosystem: Host-associated > Plants > Roots > Nodule...
ATATATAAAAAAAAAAATATATATATATATATATATATATATATATATATATATATATATATATATATTTTGCACATTTATATTACAACAAACTATACATATCTTTTTGTTATTTAAGAAAACTAACATATCTTTTTCAACCACAATAATGTAACAATTATATATTAAGTTGTTGATATACTTTCATAGCCAAATTGGGCGTTTAACTCTAATTAAACGAAAAAGGCAGATTGAAAGTAAAAGAACAGAAAAGAGAGACGATACGGCGAATCATAGTTGGGAAGAGTCGTCAGAAACAGAGACAAATCCTCGCCACTAGCGTGGCGTTAAACCCAACCCCTTCACATTCACCAAAAAAATTCTCAATCAGATCTACAAGCCCTAATTCATCACTCTTAATCGATTCTCAAAATAAGCGATTAATGTCGACTTTTCACGTCGGCGGTAAGGTCGTAGACAAAGTTGATCTACTCAGGAAGAAGCAATTGCCATGGCGCTTAGACGTTTTTCCTTTCGCTATTTTATACGGCGCGTGGATTTCAGTCATTCTTCCTAGTCTCGATTTTGTTGATGCGTGTATCGTTTTAGGTGCACTCGCCTCTCTTCATATTCTCGTTTGTCTCTTCACTGCTTGGTCCGTTGATTTCAAATGCTTTGCGTATTACAGCAAGGTTTGTTTCTAATTGCGTGTTTTGATCAAGTTTGTTGAATTTTGCAATTTTTGTTTATAATTGTGTTTGTGTGTGTAGGTTAAGAATATTGATCAGGCTGATTCGTGCAAGATAACTCCGGCGAAATTTTGTGGTTCGAAAGAAGTTGTGCCGCTTAATTCGCGGAAATCCGTAAGTGTTTCACGTGTTTTTTTATTATTGAGTTGAAATTGAAGTGAGGTTTTTGCTTTGAGTTTTTTAATTGGTTTTGTATTGTAATTATGAGAAGTGAGAGATGTATTTATATGTGAGTTTACTGATCGAGGATCGTATTGAAAGGATTAACTCTTGACTATGACTTAGTGTGTGTGTGTTTAGTATTTTAAAAAGTTGTGGTGTTACCGCACGATTTGGATAGAAGCTAACAATTGGAGCTTTAGGAAACCTGCGGTGAGGGGGGTCTTAAAGGTGAGGTAGCCGTGAGCTACAGGGTTGCCAAACACCCACTTAGTGCGTGTTTGGTTATGCGGTGTGAGAAATTGATTTTAGTTAAAAGTGAGTAATGAGTTGAATGTAAAGTGTTTTTTTTTTTTTTGTTTATATATCCGTAAAAAAACGAGTTGAACAACTAATCTGCATGTTAAAAATCACGTCTGGAGGGAATGAAAAACATCCAAATATTTCAAAATAAATTATACTGAAAAACATCTGAACATTTCAAAATAAATTCTACATTTCTAGAATCAATTTTGGTACATCCAAAAGGGGAACCAAACTTACACTTAGTCCTCTGGAACAGTTTATATTTTAACTCCCAATCCTGTTTTAGAGAGTATTTTGGATCTTATAGTTGGTAAAGAGGCAAGTACACACAATATTTTAGGATCTTCGTTTGATTTGAAAGATTTAATAGAAGGATTTGGATACAGGATTTAAGGGGAGGAAACTATATTGAAAATTCAGGGAAGAAATATATATTGAGTTTATGCTTGAAAAAACCAGAGATAAATGAACCATAAGAATTTTGCAGCTCAGTGCAATGAAAATTGGAAGAAAGTCTACCACTAGTGTTTAGGGATGCTAATGTTTATTTACATGCCGGTGAGTTCGTGCATGGAATATCCTTTAAGGCTGCCCAGTTGAGGTAAGGTAGGTTATTGGGTGAAATGGCTTAAAAAAGGCAGGGGTAGGGGGTTCACATATTTATTTATACCTCATTGTGTGTTTCTAGCACCTAAAGAGGACTAGTATAAATTGCTCTTGTCCATCATTTTTGAGCAATTCTTAATTGTCAATTTAGAGGTTTTGAGAGGAGTAAATCAGACATTAGTTTTTTTTTTGGGCAGTTTGCACTGCATGCACTGACTGGGTTGCCTATGGTTCGGAAAGGAAAGCCAGATTCAGTTTTAAGGACAATTTTTTGTTGCTACCTCTTTTATTGGCTAGACCGATGCTTTTTTGTGTTCCTAGGATACCAGCCACTTTGGCAGGGTTTCATTATTGGTATGCTAGGTAGTCAATTCTGGATAGCGGTGTGGCCGACCCCAAAAGTGGGACAGCGGGATCCCTGGGATTGACCGTTTTTTTGGACAAATTACACAAATAATTACATGAATAATATAACGTATAAACAACCATATATTTAATATAAAATTAAACAAATTACTAAAAACTCATGAAACATTCATAAATCAAAACACAAGTCTTAATCAAAACACTCAAGCATTCCCAAGTCTTAATCAAAACATTACATCCAATTCCAAATACCAACAAAATTCAAGGATTGGCCGGGATCGTGCCCGGATCCTCTCTGGGCTGCTCTGCTCCTCTGGGATCACGCCTGAATTGTTCACAGTTAGCATATTTGCTAATTTGGCGTGTTCATTTTCTTTCTTTATGATTTTGTGTTTAGGTATAACATTTGCTTGATTTATGTTGAAATATTTTCTTGTGGTTGGATATTCTTATTTGTTGATGCTCATTGTGCATAATTCTGGTGCCATTGTTTGATGATTTAAAATGAATTGTATTATTTATACGCTATATTCAATGTATTGTTGTGCTTTGATACTGTTGTCCCACTGACTCTTTTGTTGAGTTTTTTTTTCCTTCTCTTATCCTGTTCTTTCTTCAAGGGTTCTTGCTTTGGTTGTCTACCATGGTTAAGTATTTTCTTGTGCAGTCTGCAGGTTCTTCATTAGCTGTGGATTTGGAAGAAATTTATTTTGATTTTAGAAAACAATGTTTCGTTTATTCGAAGGAGAAGGGGACCTTTTGCAAACTTTCTTACCCTACCAAGGAAACATTTGGATATTATGTCAAGAGTAGTGGCCATGGCTCCGAAGCCAAAGTTCTTGCTGCTACTGAGAAATGGGGGCGGAATGTGTGGGTTCCTTTTTCTTTGATCATCATCATTTTTTCCACATGCATCTATTTCCCTTCAGTACACAATTTTTTGTGGTGAAATTATAATATGTTTGTTGTTAAAAGTTTGTGCTTATACAATATTTATATTAGACATGTTTTAGATGCAACCCGTTACTTTGGTATTTGTGATGATTATCCCTTCCTTCTGTCTTTCTCAAAACGTGTATTTTGGTCTCTTAGGGTTATGTTTTAGTTTTGATCTCTAATGTTCTGCTTGTTGATCTTCTAGATTTGATTATCCTCAGCCAACATTTCAGAAATTGATGAAAGAGCACTGCATGGAACCTTTTTTTGTATTTCAGGTAAATCTTTGATGCTCTTTTTCTCTGTTAACTGTGTTTGGTCTTCATTCTAACTTTCGATTTGGATTGCTTCTTGCTAATATTATGACCAGGTTTTCTGCGTTGGTCTCTGGTGTTTGGATGAATATTGGTACTATAGTTTGTTCACTCTAGGTATGCTGTTTATGTTTGAGTCAACGATGGCAAAAAGTCGGTTGAGGACTCTGACCGAGTTAAGACGTGTTAGAGTGGATAATCAGATCGTAATGGTACATCGTTGTGGCAAGTATGTTATCTCATCATTAGCTTGCTCATACTTGGGGGGGTTTAATGCAGTGCAATTTTAAAGTTTTTTTTTGTATTTGTGTTGATTATAGGTGGGTAAAAATCTCTGGTACAGACCTTTTGCCTGGAGATGTTGTCTCTATAGGTCGCTCTGCTGGTCAGAATGGAGAGGAGAAATCTGTACCTGCAGATATGCTTATATTGGCTGGAAGTGCAATTGTGAATGAAGCTATTCTCACAGGCGAGTCTACTCCTCAATGGAAGGTGTTTCTCTTTTCTGAACTAGTTGCTAAGATACTCATTTATTGTCTAATGAATACGTGATGCATAAAAAGTATATGTCGGTTTTCTGGGTCAGGGGGCTATACATGTTTTTCGAAGTTTGAGTTGATGAATTTGTATTTGATTGCAAAGTTTGCTATCATTTTTTGCTGGTCGGGACATTGTTGACTGTGGTTGCTTGTTGAGTACCTCCTTGCTATAAGTAATGGTATTGATTTTGCCCATGAAGCTTAGCCACTTATTTTAGACAGATATCATATCGCTAATATTTTTGCTTCAAACTTGATTCATGGTTTGTCCGTCTGTCTAGAAGTAATGGTATTGTTTTTTACCCATCCAGCTTAGCCACTTGTTTAGACAGATATGATAAAACCTCGTGTAATTTTTGTTTACCTTGACTCGCCGATAGGCTCTAATTGTGCCATGCTATTTTTTCGCCTCCTGTCTTTATTTACTATATATGTGCGACGTGATTCGATCACTATATGATTTACATAAAACATGCAATTTTTGTTTAAGTTTTTCTTTCCAAAATTTTAATTTTATTTGCATGTCTATACTTACTCTAGTTATGTGCATGTAACTATGTGTCTAGTTTTGTAAATTCACTATCATCCTTGGAGCCCTCTTTCTCATGAAAATTAACAAGGCTGGAATAAGACATCTTTGATCTTTCTTTTTTCTTTTCCTTTTTGGTGTTATTTTTAACGATTCTCATTAAGATCTGATCTTCCTTTTAGATTTCTATTGCGGGTAGGCATATTGAGGAGAAGTTGTCAGCAAAGCGAGATAAAACCCATGTTTTATTTGGTGGAACTAAAATATTACAGCATTCTCCAGATAAGGTTATTTCAGGCTGGAAAAAATATCTATTTTTATATAACGTTAAGCTCGTGTTCATGCTTCTGATCCTCTTTATTTTTAACAATCTTACCGGAGTCAGACCTTTCCTCTAAAAACCCCTGATGGTGGCTGCTTGGCTGTTGTTCTGAGAACGGGATTTGAAACAAGTCAAGGGAAGTTGATGCGAACAATCTTATTCTCCACAGAAAGGGTAAACTGATATAGACTTTATTAATCCCCCCAAAATACATTTTCGGCCTCATTTTGATGAATTAGATTTTTTTTTTTCTTTCCTGCTTTCTGATTTGACAAATTGTAGGTGACTGCTAATAGCTGGGAAAGTGGATTGTTCATTTTATTCTTGGTTGTATTCGCTTTAATTGCGGCTGGTTATGTGCTTATTAAGGTAATGTTTCCCTACTGATGAATAGTATATATAGCTTGGTTTTGATAGTGATTTACGATCCAACTTGGTAAAATTTAAATGGTATATGCTGCAGGGGCTAGAAGACCCCACAAGGAGCAAGTATAAACTTATACTAAGTTGTTCTCTTATTGTTACTTCTGTGATACCTCCCGAGTTACCAATGGAATTATCAATAGCTGTTAATACTTCTCTGATTGCACTGGCACGCCGTGGAATTTTTTGCACAGAACCTTTTCGGATACCATTTGCTGGGAAGGTACCTGAAGGTTTACTGGTTTTGCTATTGTGCTTCCTTTTCTTTGCCAGATATAAATCATATACTTACAGTGGGTTTTATTGAATTTCCTACATCGCCTATAGGTTGATATATGTTGTTTTGACAAGACTGGGACACTTACATCTGATGACATGGTATATCCACATAAGACATGGTATTTATTTATTATCTTAGACCATGTTCTGCAATATAATAATGCCTTTATTCCCATTTTATAGGAATTTTCTGGAGTTGTTGGGTTGGCAGAAACTACAGATTTGGAATCTGACATGAGTAAAGTGCCTGTGCGAACAGTAGAAATCCTGGCTTCTTGCCATGCATTGGTATTTGTTGAGAATAAGCTGGTATGACTCTTTTCTCTGTGGGTGGTTAACTTGAGTTTTAGTTTCCGGACCTTGTTACGCTGTTGAATATGAATTTAGTAGCATGCCACAGTTCAACATTTTCGCTCACTTTTTCCTCCTGAATTTATTGTCGTCTAGTTTATAGTTTTTTTAATGTAGATTTGTGTAAATGACATAAAGAAAACAAATCACAATATATTTCTTGTCGACTAAGAAATGAGACTTATTTATATTAAGGGAAATGCTAACAGGGCAGGGCACTTGTTAAGAAGAAATTTTGTCTTGAAAATGGTGCATTCAATGCATTAAAACTTAAATTAACTTTTTAAACATAAAATTTACCAATTATTTCCATTTTTAAATCCTTAAAAATGGTGCATTCAATGCAAGACCCTTATATTAATGATCTTAACTAAATAAGGAAACAGTCACAAAAGTTACTATATACTCTTTGAAACACTTGTGGTAATGTCGCATGTTTCTAAACGGGCTCTATACAATCCTTATTTGTTATCCTTATTTATTGTAAACCTAATTATATAAGAAAATAAATCATGAAAGATACGGAAACATAGGAATTAATCCCAAAGATGTATCCAAGATATTCTAAACTGTAAGATATTTTTGGAATTGTTTCCTTAAGCCAAGATTGTCGCTCTTGGAAACATTTTTATTGATATAAGATTGAAGTTGCTTACCGCAGATGTCATGCTAAATAAATTTTCTAGATGACAATAGTCAATTTTTCAGGGATTGGAAAAATTCTCCCTTTTACCCTTTCTTTCCACAATTCGTCTTCACCCCATGTTCTACTTTTCTCGGTTACAAATATTTTTCATGCTTTCGGCTTGATTTGCTATAGATCTTCATGATTTTAGCTTGAGAGCGAGAAAGAAATAGATTTTTACCCCTTCTATCTTTGCTATTATTTTTTGATACTATCTTACTATAAATTCCTTAATATCCCACAGGTTGGCGATCCTCTTGAGAAGGCTGCACTTAAGGGAATCGATTGGAGTTATAAATCTGATGAGAAGGCCGTTCCTAAAAGGTGAATACTTTTCTGCATAAGCATCTTAATTCTGCACATCTTATCTATTGATTCCGCTGATGTGAATTTTTTTTGTTGATAATTTTCGGTATTTGAGCTCATTTAATTGGATTGTTTCCCACACAGTCAACAAACTGTTTAAATTCCAGTGTTCCAGTTGCGAAAGCTAGAAAATATAATGAGAAAGCAAACAATATTTGACTAATGGGGACATGGTACTATATGTGCGAGTGCGTGTATTTGTAGTCAATAGTGGCTGCTATATCTTTGGGTCCCATAGGTGCTACTAAAAACCCCATAGTGTTGTAGTTGAGTAGTAGCTGTAGTGAGGCAAATAGCAGCAGACACAACATGGAAGCTCTACTCCAAATACCTGAATATGCCCTCAATTCGGCTCTAAAATCAGGTGTCCCCTCATTTGTTTTCTTCTCCCCGAACAGCCAAACATAAGCTCTTCTCCTTGGGCCTGAAAGAATTGGGAACCCAACTGTCCCCTATAGAGACACAAACCATAGAGACAGAGGAGGAGGAGAATGCAGAACAAATAAGGTCTAGTAGTGATGAGAATGAATGAGATGATGAGAAATTGCTTGGAGATAGTAATTCCATTTGAGGAATCACTTATATCTATGTTGATAACCATGGTTTGAATGATTTAGTTTAATCTTTTCACCCCTTGATTGTTCTTCCCATTCTGTTTTCTTTTATAGTTCTTTCTACGTCGTCTTTGTTTTTTTATGATTCGTTATCAAATTTCAGGGGAAGTGGCCATCCTGTCCAAATTGTTCAGCGGTACCATTTTGCATCTCACTTAAAACGGATGGCAGTCATTGTTCGTATTCAGGAGGAATTTTTTGCATTTGTGAAGGTTTGTTCGTTTCTCAGTCCGGAGTAGAAATGTGCAGTTTTTAGAAATGACACTTTGCGATAGCTTTTATTTCTGAGGTTATGAAATGGTCAACGATATAACTCCATGCTGGGAATGAAAATAAACAGTATAAACTATAAAATACCCGTGTCTGATGTGTGTAGTATTCAATCATCAAAGAATCTGGGATTCACATATTTTATGTTGTTAACTTGTTGAAAAACAACAGAAGAGAAAATGAAGGAAAGTGATGTGGGATAACAAAAATCATTTATACAAATTTGGCAGTTATACCATTACAAAAATCATTTATACAATCAAGTTCTTCAAAAGCTTTTTCTTTTAACTTTCTTGCATGTTTGAAGTTTTACTGTTGACTTTTCTGCTATGGTTTTCTTTATTTTTTGCGTCTTGTGCTTCTAGAGTACAATGATATCTACCCATAGGCTTCAAATTTAAACATACCTAATTCCTTTTTGTGTGTAGGATTCAATTAGAGGTGAGAGAGAGGAATTAATCCCAACATTATTACCATACATAGATGACCAAGATTGATGCTACTTTAAATTTAATCTTGGTCACATATATACAATTGATTGATCAAGATTGGCTTTGTATTTTGCACCCACCTGATATGCTTCGTATATTGTATACATGTTATTGCCACAATCGACTTAGATAATACAATTTATGCAATTTTATCATTTTTATTCAATATAGATTGTTGCTTTTCTATTTATTTTGTCAACTTTTTGAATGTTATCAGGATCTAAATTGAAAAAAAAAATCCAGAGTTTGCTTACGATAAAAATGAGAAATTTTTATTTCTAAATTTTAAAGCCTAAAAAAATAAGCGTTGACCTGTTGGACTTGAACATTTTATTATTTCTTATGCCTCGTTAGATTGAATTATAATGAATTGGCTTAGTTTAAATATAAGGTCAACGTGGTGCTGTAAAGCTCCCACCAGATTTTAGGGTCCAGGGAAAGGTGGGAGATTCATTATGAGTCCATTGTGTCGTCACTAATTATGCATTTAGATTTGAAGCGTTACCTAGTTTTCTAATAAATTTTCACCTCTCATATGTTGTGTTCATTAAAATTGTGTATGCATGTGCACGTCACAGCAAGTGTTAAATATAGATTTTGGCAAACAGTAATGCTCTTGATATATTTTTCTTTAGTTTTTTTTTTAATTGCGTTCAGGGGTTGGTACTTGGTTTTATTGATCAGGGCACTCTTCATTTTTCAAAAGCTTCTGTGGATGCTACATTCTGCAATAACAGTTCTTATGAACTAGTTTTGATCCTTATCTTAAAAGCCAATTTTTTTTGAAACTGTGTTAAGTCTTGGAATAGTTTCCTGTTTTACTCTATTTACTGTTTTGAAAGCTCTATATGAAGCAAATTGAGAACAATTTTTTTATGATCCTTAGGTAACAAGAAATAAAATTAGAAAACTTTTTTAAACCAAAGAGATGCACAAATTCTGACTCAGCATTCGTTTCTTTATTTTTTATCGTGTTCCCTATTCGTTATTGATCAGCGGTGGACATTTGGACGCACACCTATTTAATATTTTAAGTAATGGCAACTTAAGATTTACTGTGTTATTTTCCTTTTTGATTATCTCTTAGCAATTTTCTTTTACCTTATATTTCAGGGTGCCCCAGAAATTATACAAGATAGGCTCATTAATGTGCCTCCATCATATGTTGAGACCTACAAAAGATATACACGTCAGGGTTCTCGTGTTCTAGCTCTGGCTCACAAGTCTCTTTCTGATATGACAGTAAGAATATTAGGGATTTGACAGTGTGCTTTATGAACCTTTCTCCATAATTTTTAAATTATGCATAGGAAAACAGGAATGATAACCGGCGTAATTCAGAAATGAATAAACTGTTTTGATTGGAAACATTTCCAATTTTTTTTTATTTCAGCTTTAATTTCTATCGACAATTTTGTGTACTTTGTTTAACAAACCAATTTAATTTACCTTTTGTATCATTTCAATCACCTTGGATCCTCAATTCAAGTGTAATTGAGAGAACCAGAACTGCATTTGTTTACGTTGTTGCAGCTTTAGAATGCTTGATTTCCTTCCTCCCCTACCATTTGTTGGATCACAAAGTAATTGAACTTTGAACATTTGCTTGTTCAGACTGTTACTTATCGTTTGTTAATTGCTTGAAGGTCAGTGAAGCTAGAAGCTTGGATAGGGATATGGTGGAGAGTGGGCTTACTTTTGCTGGTTTTGTGGTAACCAATAATCTTCCTCCTCACATGATACTTTTGTAAATTCTAAACAATTTTCCTTTTAAATAACTTTATGCTAAAAGTAGACATCATGTTAATTTTAGGTGTTTAATTGTCCCATAAGATCAGATTCAGCTGCTGTTTTATCTGGATTGAAAGAATCTTCACATGACTTGGTAAGTGTGTGCCACTTGAATTGATTTCTCTTTTTCTGAACAAATAACAGAACTTTTTAGATTGCAAAATAATTTATCTTACAAGAGCTAGAAACACCAGCCTTTGGGTAGTGGGTCAGCGAGGGGGAATGAACAGATAACCCTAGTTATTTTCTTATGGCCTCTGGGTTGTGTTTTTACCAAGCAATGAGTACATAGTAGGTGTTGGGCTTTAATTTGAGTGGATTCAGTATTAAGAGTTGTCTGTTTTTTAGTCTTTCGTTTATTTCTTTTACTTAAAGTTCCAGATTAAAAAAAACATTTGTTACCCACTACCAGGAGTTTAGCTAAAAAGTGCATTCCCTTGTGTCAAATTGATTTTACCATGCATGATAGTGTAATATTATTTAAGAAAATATGCATAAATGTATATAAATCATGTTAGTAGAAGGTTATAATTATGTCACATAAAAGTAGTCTTGATCTCTTTTGGTTATTCTTATCGGCCGAGTCATGCGATTCAACTAGTGAGTAGTGACCCACTGGTTCGACCACTGACCGACTATATTGACCGGTTCGGTGACTTGTCCAAGTTTAAAGACATTGAGTAAATGAATTACCTTTGAGATAGGACTTTATTGATGTCGTTTGATTCATGCAGCCATGCTCATCTAGTGGGAAGAGATTTGGTTATGATTGTCATTATTGTTTCTGTTGTTCAACCTCCTCGGTTCAACATATTGTTTAGATTTTTTTCTCACTGTATGGTCCATATTTGATAGATACTAAAGCCTCACACAATGTAATTCATTGAAACAATTAATACAATTTCTGTTTCTCTCAAATTCTCTAGATTCTCTAATTCCTAACAGGTGTTGGGGCAAGATAGAGGGTTTTGGGATCCTTGTTTAACTAACAATAACAACTAATTGACAACATCTTTTTAATAGGTAATGATTACTGGTGATCAAGCTTTGACAGCCTGTCATGTTGCTAGCCAAGTTCATATTATATCAAAACCAACATTAATCCTTAGTCCAGCAAGTAATGGTGAAGGATATAAGTGGGTGTCCCCTGATGAGAATGAAAACATTCGCTACAGGTAATTTTAAATTTTGTTTTATCTGGTTGTGCTATCTTATATATCTGACTGTTCTTTACTTGCTCTTATTCACTTTGTTAAATTGCTGTTGAGTGTATGGTTTTAAGATGATGTTCCGACTCCTGAATGCTTCTGAACTATTTTCTGCTGTTGTTTCTGTTTGTTATTTTTCTATTTCGTTTCTTATAATTTTAGACTGATCATAGATATACTTTGTTTCAGTGGGAAAGAGGTAGAATCTTTATCAGAGACTCATGATCTATGTGTTGGAGGTGATTCCTTTGAGATGTTGCAACAGACATCAGCTCATCTTCTGGTCATTCCTTATGTGAAGGTTCTGATTGATTCTTAAAATTAACTAAAGATTAGAACCTGGCTTTTTGTACTGCATTCATCAATGACAGTCAAACTTTTGTCTCAGGTTTTTGCTAGAGTTGCTCCTGAGCAAAAGGAACTTATCTTGACCACTTTCAAAACAGTGGGGCGGGTAACATTGATGTGTGGGGATGGAACCAATGATGTTGGAGCTTTGAAGCAGGTATCTAGTGTTTAAGAAATTATGTTGATAATCTATAGAGCAATAACTTTTTCCTGAATGTTTGAGAAATAAATAATTTAATTTATGTACAATCTACAACCTTTATACCACCAAAAAGCCACCATACCAGGGAACCTTTGTGTATCCTTATTTACTCTCGTCCAGTGGAAAATATTGTTATCAAATTGTTCTCTTGCATCTAAATGATCTGTTGACAGCATTTTTTTTTAAATAGCTATGTAAATCTTCATAGTGTTTTCATGATTGTAGTTAAAATCATTTGAATCTAGTTTCTACCATGGCTGGTATTTAATCTGTGATACTGCTGGTCTTTACACCACAAGTTGGCTCTATTATACAGTTCTGTCTGTTGTGTTTCTTTTACCTAGAGTATAGGCTGTAGAACTACAGACTAACTTCTTTGTTTTAGGCCCATGTAGGAGTTGCTCTTCTTAATGCAATCCCTCCAACTCAAGGTGGAAGCTCCCCTTCAGATTCATCTGGGGAAGACGGTACAAAATCTGCTAAGCAAAAGAAATCTAAGCTTGCGCTGGAAACATCTGCAAAGACGGTTAGTCCAACTGGAGAAGGCACTTCAAGAGCCAGAGTTGCTTCAAAATCAGACTCCACCAGCAATTCATCTGTTAACCGTCATCAAACAGCCGCTGAGTTGCAAAGACAGAAACTTAAGAAGATGATGGATGAGCTTAATGAGGAAGGAGATGGCCGTGCACCCAT
>Ga0209282_1001605_pt1 | contig 12524 bp, 9 predicted proteins | sample Mtrugardesep15_FD_187529 | JGI IMG/M metagenome (GOLD analysis project Ga0209282, IMG submission 187529) | Root nodule microbial communities of legume samples collected from California, USA - M. trunc garden sep15 (SPAdes) (version 2) | ecosystem: Host-associated > Plants > Roots > Nodule...
CTGTGATTAGCTAGTTTAGTGGTTGCAACAAAATTCTCTAGTAGCTTGTGACAGGATTGTATCACTCTCCAATATAACTTTCTATACAACTGTACAGTTGTATAGAAAACTGGTAGCTATATGAAGATGATAGAGAATAAAAAATTTCTGACTCAGATATCTCAATACTCTCTCTCTCTCTCTATATATATATATATATGTTCTTTCATCATCCTTCATTCTCTTCTTGTAATCCAAAATAATATGAGATAGGAGTCGGAAAATAATAACCTTTGTTTTAAATGACTCAGAGACTGCTTTTCAGACGTGGAAATTCAGTTGGGGATGATCATCCTCTGCCTTCTGTAGCTGAAGCTTGGCTGCCAGTGACATGTAGCATTCCTTCTTCCATTGTACTTATAGCTGATGAGCCAGGTAGACATTTGACCCAGTGTTTTAATAATTGACATCAGTTTTTTGTTTTTTAGTTTCTTGATTGAATTGTTCTTTCCAGTGAATGAACGTGAAATTATTAGAGCAGCCGCTCAAGCTGAGCGTAGTCCACGGAGACTTCGCGATACCCCTATTACTGTGGCAAATGGGCGCACTATTAGAATATCTGCAGCTGGTATTAGTGCTTCTGGAGAAGCTTTTGCAAACTCATCTTCTCTGAGTTTGAAATGGGAACTTAGCAGCTGTGAGGAACTAGCATATTGGGATTATGCATTTGATATTACGAAGTCCAATGATTGGGAGAGGTTTTTGGTCTTGCGAAATGAATCAGGATTGGTACTGACAGATTTTATTCCCAATAATTTTGTCATTATTTACTGCTTAACCTTTTGACAGTTTCTGGTAATTTAGTTGTGTGTGAAAACTTGCTGTTCCAAAAACTATGTAGACAAGCTAAGTAAGTGTGCGCGAGCTTGCAATGAGTGTACCTAGTTTGGCAAAAGTGTATTTACAATCCTATATCGTTGGAGTATGTCTTTGTTTTTTATAGTATAGTAGTCCTATTTTCTTATTAATGAATTGTTAGTTTTGCATCAACGCTTCTCTATGTCCATGCTCAACCTATAAAATAACCTTTTTTTTATTTGCATCTCTTTGCAATTCAAATGCCTCGGCCCCTTCCTATTAACTAGTCCTGTATTTGTATAGTTCTTTGAAACAGTATCAAACCATTTAAGAAGTTGATTTAAAGTTTCTTTTACTCATACAACATTATTTTACATATCTTGTTATAGTGTATCGATAACTAAAGTGACCTTAAATTCTGTCTCTTAGTGCATTGTTCGTGCTACTGTTACTGGCTCTCTTGGTGGCTTGGGAGACGATACATTTCACCAGTTTCCTCAAACTGAAAATGTGCTTACAGATGCCATTCGTTTACAGGTATTATTATCCGTTGAACATAATTCTTTAGACTGTGAAACTTGTTCTTTTAAGTGATTAAAAATGAATAGCTTATAAGTTTAATGGTTAAGTTCTGCATCATGTCTCTGCATTTGTTCTTTAATGACGGGACTTTAGAGCAATTATGTTGTTATTATTGCTATGACGGGACTTTAGAGCAATTATGTTCTTATCTTTATATTGGTCGACAATGCAGCTTGTTTCTATGCTAAGAGTTGATCCAGAGTTCAGCTTGATATATTTCAATCCTAATGCAAAGGTAACACTTGTTGAAAGATGTATTCTTATATTCTAACATTTATAAGTAGGGATTGATGCTTGGTCTTTTGTATCAATTTAATATCTAGTTATTATCAAATGATATTTCATAGTTATTATTTTTCTCATCCTTTTATTCAAAACTTATACCTTCAACACGGTTCTCTATATCTGTTGATCATACATTAGAGTTAGAGGAACTCATGAATTATGAATTCTTGTTTATGGAAAAAGTCGGGATAGCTCCCATTGTAGAAAAAATTGCAGAACCCACAAATTAGGATTAATTTCTCATTGTAGACAATGATGATTTTTTCGTACAGGGTATATTCGAACTATACTCTTTTTTGGGATGTGGGGGTGAGGTTCTCCTCTCCTCCGTTCCAATGCAGGTCTCTGTCTTGCATGGTAGTCTGATTTGCTTTTCTTGCTCATATCTGTGTTGCAAATATGTCCCACGTAACACATTTTGTTCATGAAATTAATCTGTCATTACATTTCAGTAGAATTATGGACTTTTTACTATACTGTATACATGCCTTCAGGTAAATTTGTCAATTACTGGGGGGAGCTGTTTCTTGGAAGCTGTTACAAATGATTCTCAAGTGGTGGAAGTTACTCAACCGCCAACAGGATTAGAATGTCAACAACTGATTTTGTCCCCTAAAGGATTAGGGATAGCTAATCTGACTTTATATGACATGGGGCTAACTCCTCCATTAAAAGCATCTGCACTTGTAAGCTCCATTTTCAATCAATTTTGAATGGCTTGATATTTGAAGAAAATGCTTGGTTTTGATGTCCATACCTAAATATTTGGATCGATAAGTGTATTTTGCAAATATAATGTCATTGTTATGAACTTATGATCCTTGTCTGTTAGAATGTCTAATTTCCAATCACCTTTATTTCTGCATGCTTGTGACACTTGTTTTTGTTTAACAAGCCACACAGTTTTTTTTGTCTTGTCAATCAGACCTAAGTATCAATACAAAATCTTGTAATTAGCCATACCAAATTTTGACCTTTCCCTACCTTAAGGGAAAAGACTCTTGTTATTTTCTAGTGCTATCCTCAATTGGGTGAGTAAAGTTTGTGATCTTGTAGTAAAGTTTATTGACTTGTGTAGGAGTTCAAAATTTGCTTTAGTTTCGTATAATCTTTATTGAAATACATCCTGTCCTAGCTCTCTGATGAATAGGTAATGTTGTTTAATGTTTGATGCTTTTAATGATTGAATGTTACAGGTCCAGGTTGCAGATATAGAATGGATTCAGATCATGTCAGGGGAAGAGATTAGCCTAATGGTGTGTCTTTTCTATTCTTGTATTTTGGTTTAAAATGGTTTAATCTAGAGATTTCATTGGATGGCCATATATGCAGCACATAATTACTTCACCGAATAACAGGTAGAGAAAACCAAAAGAAAGGTGGAGTAACACTTTGTAGCCTGCTAAAACATGATGCTATCATAGTTAATTATTAGTAGCGTATAAAAAAATAGTCCATTTGTAAATAAAAATAAAAATAAGAATCCAATCCTCCATTCCATTGACATTCGTCTCTAGCTCTTAACACTGTTGTGGGCTTTGGTGTTTTCCTGCTTTCTTGTAGAATCACATTAAATCAACTTAGTCAAATACTCTAGTGGATTCTTTACTTCTTTGTCGGCAAGTTGTGACAACTAAATCTGTCTTGCATTCCACCTAGGAGAGTAAGCACAAAAATCTTGAGTGTTGAAGAAATTGGGTCTTTTAGTGTGCAGAAGAAATGAAACAGTTGTTAAAATAAGGAATGGATAAATGTTGCTACTTGTATTCACGGATACCTTCATTGCATTCTGTGTAAATCCTCTTTGAGCAGTGATACGGAATGGATAATTTCTGATAGATTCAACTGGTATAAAGAGATAGAAAACTGAGACAAGCAAAATAATTGGGACATCTATATCCCTAAAAAATTTGTTACTGTATTCTTGCTATGGTGGTCAGGAAGTCTGCAAGTAGACACATACAAGGGTTAATTTGAGATCACCCTAATTCATTCTTAACTGAATCTTCACTGAGGCACTAAAGGCCCACATACAATGCTGATCCACTATTTATCGATTTCATTCATATATACAGTTAGCTATCCCTCTTCTCCTTGATACCCTACCTCACATATGCAGCTTCCCATCCCAGGCCCGTAATGCTGGGAGCCGGTTTTCGATTATGATGTGTGTTCTGCAGTGAAGGGGAGCCTGACACTGTGGCTGGAAATGTTGTTATGTGTCTAGAAGGTTATGGGTTCAAATAATGGAATCTGCCTCATGTTAGACTTCCTAGTTACAATAGATCCTCAATGGATCTGTGCCCCTCCCCTTGACCCAGCACGTGGGAGCTTTATAGCTCTAGGCTGCTCTGTTTTGGTACTGGGTATTGTACATGCTTAAATTTCCTAAAATAGTGTGCATTGATTGGGCACCGAGAGCTGAATTGTATGTGAATGGGGAAAAATCCAGGGCATTATTTCTGACTTTCTGTATGAAAATAAAAAACACAAAGATCATTCCAACAAACTGACATATTTACAGTTTCTATTGCTCATTAATGTCGTTTTTAAATATGATCATTGATTGGTGGATATATATTCAGCCTAGAGTTTCAACGACAATGATGTACTATCCTGATCTTTACAGGAAGGAAGTCTGCTAACTATTGACTTATTGGCCGGTACAAATGGAGGAAGCAGTTTTCATGCTTCCCAGGTCTGAATTATTTTCCCTATTTAATTTAATTTAATTTAATGAGCTGCAATCAGTTTTTGTGCTTGGCATGTTTTACCCTGATCCTTTAGGACGTAATCTTTACTGCCTTGAATATGGTCAAGAAGTTTATTATTATTATTAATAATATTATTATTATTGGTCATTTTGGATGTTATCGTCCCCATATTCACCTACAAAAACATGAGTTTTTTCTATTTCAACTTGCAAACTAATGATTGGAAAACTATGATGCAGTTTGTTTACATGAATATTCATGTTCATGTGGAAGATACCATAATTGAGTTGCTTGATGCTGACAGTCTGTCCAGTCTTGATGGTAGACATGTTAATGCACCAAGTTTTAAAATAAAGGGGAGATATCTTGGAATTACAACCCTTTATGTAAGTTTATTATCAATGTGTATAAACCCGACCTTAATCTAACTATATTTTTTCATGGACTTCTGCAAACTCAAAAGCTTGGTCATTATATATTGAAACCAGGTCAGTGCTATGCAACATTTTGGACATGTAATACAAAGTCAAGCTATTAGGGTGGAAGTGTACAAAGCCCCAAGAATACACCCCCATGAAATTTTCCTGCTACCTGGTGCGTCATATGTGGTATGTTCTAAAGTACAAGTGTTGTTTCTTCAGTACTTGTTTAACTTGAAAATGTGCAGTTCTAAAGAATCACATACCACATTATTCTCTTCAGTTCGTGTTTTATTTTTCTGTTGGAAAAGGCAACGTTGATTTCTTTTAGAAACAATGCTCACATTTATTTCTATGGTCACAATTCATTTAATATCTCTACTTATTTGTTTAATTGATGCCCTCAAATTTCTGTCACTAGTTTCAACGTTGTCTTCATACAAGTCTTTCTTCCATACTTTTCTCTTATCTGAATTTTTTATTATTTTCTTGTGATTATTTATCGGATTTCACTTGGGTGCCATTAGCTATTGGTGTCGTTGTTTCCTTTAGTCTATTTTAGTTGAGAGAGAATGATGGATGAATGATTAAAATAAATTATTTAGATGAGAGTTGGTTAAGAGAGATATAGGAAAAAAGACACCAAAGACCAATGGCACCCAAGTGAAACCCTTATTTATCTTCAAAATTTGGTTTTTCAGCCTTGGGCTATTGTGATTTGTAACTATCGGCACTATTGTTTTCTCATTCTCGGTTTTATGATGATGGAGTTTATTTTATCTGTTTGCTTAGCTTACTGTGGAAGGTGGCCCATCTCTCGGTGTTCATGTCGAATATGCAGTTGAAAGTGATAAAATTGCAAGTATTGATAGATATTCTGGACGGCTCTTGGCAAATTCTATTGGGAACACAGTAAGATGTTAAATCCTGCTCATGGTTATTATTGTTACATATTTTTGTACTTTGGCTGAACATGAGTGTTTATTGTCATATTGTAATGGTCGTGATACTAGGACAGGTAACTTTCTGATGTAAACTATGTTGAGCTGTTGGCATTCTCAGTCTTATAAAATGAGTTAATAGTATTTTTACAAGTCAGTTTTCAACACAACATCACAGGCTTAGTTCACAATTTATATTTTTTCATGTGGAGTGTTAGGCATTGTGGTAAAATACTATCCCTTGCTTTAGATATCAAGTTTTTGTTTTTTTCACTCCTACATTAAGATAGATTTCTTGTACTCCAAATCCTTAAAAATTTCATAAAAGGAAAATCTATTATAAATCGTTCTCATGATCTTTGTCTAATCCAAGACCTCATAACTATTGTCAGACAATTCTTGCTAGCGTCTTTGTGAATGGAAATACTGTGATTTGTGAAGCAAGGAGTATTTTAAGGGTGGGAGTTCCATCTACTATCAAATTGCATATGCAGAGTGAACAACTAGGAGTTGGCCGCAAACTGCCAATTTATCCGTTGTTTCCTGAGGTGACAGTTACAAATAAACAATGAAAATTATTCATTCCGTTGTGTATTCCAAATGTTAATGTTGACGACCTTTTTGTTTTGCTAGGGAAATTTATTTTCTTTCTACGAGCTATGTAAAAGTTACCGGTGGACTATTGAAGATGAAAAGGTTTGCTTTTATTTTCGCATTATGTTTTTATTTCCATACCTGTCCCCCGTCCACCTTTTCAATACAAGTAAGAAATGCATTAGGGAGAACTTATGGATGCAATCAAGTGCACAATCTATACGACAGTCACATCTCCTAGGAATCGAAACACCATCATTTATGGTCTAAAAGTCATTTATCAAGGAAGAAACACTAAGGAAGAAGTGTTAGGTTCAGAAGGAAAGTGTGTTGCGGTCTTAATGAAACAACAACTTTCAAATGAAGAACCTAAAACTCCTCCTGAAACGTATCTTTGCTGTTAGTTCTGAGTGCCAATTATACATAGATGTGGACCACTTAAATGAGCCTGATAGTATTCTCTATATACTGACCATTTTTAGCACTAGAATTGCATCTCTTGTAACATTATTTTTGAACTGCCACACCATAATAGAGACTTCAAAGCCAAATAAAATTTGAGCTGCTAGTATGGAATCTAATTATTGACTATCTCACCATCTGTCTTGCATATATGTAATGATCCAAGTTAGGCCCATTAGAATAATATAGGTCCAAGTTACATTAGGTGATGAGTCATGCTTTCTAGAAGGGTCTAGAGAGACCCATTATGATGAGTCATTGCTTTAGTTGCTAGAATGCCAATGCTATAAATAATGTAATGGTCATTGTAATCCTCATCAAATGAATGAATGAAGAATTAGTTTGTTAGAATAGTGTAGCTGTTAGCTTTTAGTTCCTTTTAAAGTAATTTTCCTCCATTAATGAACAACCCCAAAAGTTGTTCATTTCAATATAATACCAGATTGCGATAATGATATCCCTTATTTCCTTGGTTATCAACATGCTTTATCCAATGCACAACTCCATTCTCAACCCAAAGTAAAACAGCTATCAAAGCTAATATGGCAGGTACAATTGCTTTCAAACCTGAGTGAAACTTCTACTACCACACACCATATCATTGCAAAAAGATACTATAAACCTACTGACCCCTGCCAGACCATAAACCTATAATTTTTTTTGGAGTAATTATTCTGTCCTTGTTCTCCGTATATTTTTGGATAATCAATTTCTTTGAAAGAAAATCATACTCAACACTGTAAGATAGTCTAAAGAATTGACTTTGCTATGTTTCTTTAGGTGCTGACTTTCAAGGTGGCAGAGAGCTTGCATGGTGAAAAATATGGGAGTGCTTCAGAAGAGAGTCAAGTTGATGGTAATTTTGATGAGAATGGCCTGGGCTTTATAAACGTCTTGTATGGAAGGTATTAAGTTGTGCATCTTTCTTGTCAAGAATAAAAGCATGCAATACTTTTTTGTTAGAGATACTTAAATATCCGAATCCAAAAAATGGTCTTATGCTTCCAGTTTATTTATCATTGCTCGAGTCTTTTCAAGCTTTATATTGGTTTTGTGTAGTTTCACTTTTTTCTTCTTGGGCTTTTCATTAGACAATCATCTGATAGGAGATAGTGGTTCGTTTAATATATGTATCGGATCCCACCCATTAGGAAAGACTTTGGGGGTTGTCGCTGCTAAATTTAATTCCTTTTTGCATGCAACATAAAAGTTGATGGCTGTAATTAATGTTATTATTTTATTTTATTTTATTTATCGATATGTTTTCCTCAGATAGATATGATTCAGCTACTGTTTTAAATCCCCAAACTTTTTAGATCACTGAGTCTGTTCTCCTTATATATAGTGTCTGATTTTCTTCCTCGTGTAATACTCACAATATACTGTTATCTATTCAATTTGTATTCAATTTATAACTTGCTATAAGCATTTTAAAAGATACAGCATAGAAATATGTAATTGAGCACCTTATATTTACTTATTTATTTATTTTGGTCAGATCTGCAGGCAAGACAAATGTTGCAGTGTCTTTCTTTTGTGAATTTTCAACTTCTGGGTCAAAAAAACAACCAATGTTGTACAGTTCATCTTTATCAGTAACAGTGGTTCCTGATCTTCCCTTGGCTTTGGGGTTCCCAATAACCTGGATTCTTCCTCCCTATTATACAACTACAAGTCTTTTGCCTTCCTCCTCAGAATCCTATACACAATATGATGGTCAGACTCGTAAAGGAACCATCAAGTATTCCTCGTTTAGTTTAGATAAAAATGCCATGCAGAAAGATGCCGTGTTCATTGATGGGGATAGAATTAAAACAACAGAAGCTAATAATCTTGCATGCATTCAAGCCAAAGATCGTACCACTGGTAGAATAGTGATCGCTTCTTGTGTCGAGGTTGCTGAGGTATGGATTTTATCTTTCACCTGCTATTTGTTTGGGGACCATTTGTTGGCACTTGCATTCTCAGGAGTGTCAAGTTTTAATTTTACAGAATGGGTATTTAGAGCTTTAAATGGTTTTAACACGTATAACACAATTTGATTGTGCTCATTAACTGCGATAAGCGAGTGCTGCTCTGTGTTGCAATAAACTTTGGACATGCTAGTGTTCCTTAGTCTTATTCTGGCGAGACCTTTGTATTTCAGCTCAGGGTAGGGGTGGAACAAATCTACTAACAATCTTGTCCGTCAATTTTTAAATTCATCCAATTGCAAAGTGCAATGGTTGAATATTATGGATTGGATAGTGGACGGCCAATAAACCAGCGAAACATGTATCCATTGTATATTTAATTATTAATCATTAGATTTACAAGAGTTCAATTGAATCTGAAATCTATTGTCTAATATTTAAAATAAGATTTTTTTTTAATAGGTAAACGTTTCAGTTATACATGTGTGTATATAGTCCTAAGGAAAAATAATTCTGTAGTTTTAGGGGGAGAGAGAGAGATTAATATTAGAGAGAGATGCAGTGTCATCAGTGGCCAGCCAAAAATCCGCAATATAAACAGTTGCGGCCTATGGTGGTAATTTGACCACACTGGAGAGAAGTATTCAGTAAGAGAAAAAAATTACGTTATAATATAATTAGAAGTAGACAGATTGTATTTTTAATAAGAATTATGCTAGTAGCACACTTTTCTATTGGTGAAATTCATATCGGTCCCACTAAATTCATGAGGATCCCACACACTTTTGCAGGACCTATTTGAATATCAACCAATAAAAAAATATGTTGGAAAGAGCTTACTCCCTCCATTCCTTATTATAGGATTCACTTACAAAATTTATGAGTTTTAAGAAAAATAGTTGCATTAATTTTATATAAAATGTGTTACTTTATAAAGAAATCATTAATGCATGTGGAATTTTGAAAAATGTTTTATATTAAGGGATAAGCAAAACTCAAAAGTGGATCATATAATAAGGGACCGAGGGAGTATAAGTGTTGTTAGCACTCATGTTTTACTAAATGGGACTTGATGGATTGGACTTTTTGGTGGTTGTTTAATTGATCATAGATGCATTAATTAATGGTTTGTTTTTTTATGCATCCATCTTGGTCAATCGTACCTCTGGTTGCCATTCTGTCTCAGCAGAATAAGTATATCTACAATGTTAGTCATGTTATCTGCATTATAGTCTAGACATATGTAAATTTTTTGGGAATTCTAACTCACCATAATTTCGATATATATCATGATCAAGGTGACTCAAATTAGAATAGCCAGTAAGGAGGTCCTGCTCAAAGTGATTGACCTTGCTGTTGGTGCTGAACTTGATCTTCCAACAACCTTTTATGATATTCTAGGTATCAACTCCCCTTTAATCATGAATCACAGTAGAAACTTCAAACTGAAAGTACTCATATTTTATTGTCTTCCTTTGGTTAAACAGGAAATCCTTTCTATGAAGCATGCAATGCAGTGCGTTTCTATGCTGAAACTAATTACCCTGATGTTCTCGCCATAAACAAAACTGCTGATGGAAAAGGGAATGTCCACATCAAGGTTTGTTGATTGTTTTTATTAGAAATATTTTTTCTTGCTTGTCTATGTTCTTTGGATTTCGACAAAAAGCAGTATTACAACCTGCAGGTTGTACATTTGCAGAGTTTTGGAACCAACTAGACAGATATAAACCTTTCATTGTTTTCACCTAAAAATGTAGCACATGGTTTTTGTTTGGGTTGAAGTTGTGGGGTTTGGGATTAATTGATTATTATGGAAGGAAGAGAAAGAATAAAACTGTGCATTGTGATTATGACTTGAACCGACCCCACTTGGTGGGATAAGGCTTGGTTGTTGTTGTGTTGTTCTTGTGATTACGACTTGATACAGAAGGCTGCGTTCTAATTAATCTTATTTTTAAAAGTTGATCTAAGGTATCCTAAATCACTGTATCCGAATTAATCCGTATTTTTACTTAAAGATGATCTAAGCTGTCCTATGAGATATTATTTTTCATTAGTTCCAGCAGTTTCTAATGAAGTGAAACCTGCATAGTCATATTAAGGTCAGGCTTAGTTCACTTTATTTGTACTTGTGGTTTAATTTAAAGAGATCCTAGCTCTGTGTATAGCATCAGAAAAAAACTCATCTGTTTTTAGAATCAAGCCAGATTTTGTCTTGTCTAGTACTTAAATTTGCTTTATGTTGGATTGGTTTGCTCAATTATGTAAATTAATGTTCTGTTTTGACCGACTCAATGTTGAAGGCAATTCGGCACGGGAAAGCTCTTGTGCGTGTAGCAATTAGTGAAGCACAACAAAAGTCAGACTACGTGCTGGTAAGCATTAGCTTTTTGCCATGCACTTTACAGTAAATTACTGTTCTACATGCAAATCTTGATCTTATGCCACATGTTATGAACCTATATTTCAATGACAATAAGGAAATTGTTTCTTGCTGATGCACCTAAACATGGCTGTAAACTGGGCAGGCTTCCGAAATTATTTATTATTTATCTGCCATAATTTCAATGACTGTAAAAATTATGTGCTCAGAATCACACTGAAGCTGAAGTTCATACCTGGCATTTTGCCTTATAACTGCAATTATTTCTCTCAGCACTACCTAAGTAATTATCCTCTGTTCGAGTAATACTTGTTAGGTTAACTACTCCGCCCATTATGTATCTCGCGCCCGTATTTCTTCTGTCCTATTTGATTCTACTGAAACGTCTCTTTTTGCAGATTAGAGTTGGTGCCCATGTATATCCTCGAAATCCAGTTCTTCACATTGGAAGTCCTATTAACTTGAGTATAAAAGGTATGGTTAGTTTGAATGGTTGCTGTTAATTTATTCTTCTATCAATGATTTCTTTCTCAGGAATAGTTACGCTTTTTAAGAAAAATGTATCTGTTTGAGGTTAAAAGAAGTCATTTGCTTACTTTCACCATACAGCTTAAGCTTTTGGTTGAGTTAGTTCATGACTGGTATCCGAGGAGAAACAGGGGAAATGACTAACTCTCTGGATGATGGAGTTTTTGGTTTATTAATCAAGTTTATTAATCAAGTCCATTGCTGCAGTGGACGAAATTGATTTATGAAAGACTGGAAACATTGGCCAACAGGCGTACTTAGATTTACTGAAATGCATTGTGAACTAAGTAGTTTCAAAGCGGGGAGTAATAATAGGCTTTGTGAACTAAGTGAACGACATTGAAAATAATATAATTGTATAATAAAACTGCAGTGAACTTGAGAGAGAAGGTAGAACTCACAAGGGGATCACTGGAATATAGCTAGTGAGTATGAATGTGTATGTAATAAGCTAGAGTCCATACATATCACTGTATCAGGCCCCATAAAAATGATTGCACTCCTAACCGTATAGTTTATTGAAATATATCTACTTATTATTTCGTTACGATATCCCCGACTTCTGAGAATTTGCATCATCCCACACTTATGCCATGTTCTACCCATATCAATCATACATTCTATCTATGCTTGCTTTGTAAACCTGGAAAGTGGCTAACTGTTCTTTTTTCAGTTGTGCAAATGAGTTGTATATATTTTTACCTTTAAATCTTTTTCTCCAAGACGGTTAATGTCATTCTATCTTCATGTTTCAGGATTGAATGATAAAGTTTCTGGACAGTGGTTTACAACTAATGAAAGTGTAATATCAGTAGATCCGTTAACTGGAGTAGCCAGAGCTATTGGAGAAGGTTCAGCTCAAG
>Ga0209282_1001606_pt1 | contig 12523 bp, 3 predicted proteins | sample Mtrugardesep15_FD_187529 | JGI IMG/M metagenome (GOLD analysis project Ga0209282, IMG submission 187529) | Root nodule microbial communities of legume samples collected from California, USA - M. trunc garden sep15 (SPAdes) (version 2) | ecosystem: Host-associated > Plants > Roots > Nodule...
GGAACATATGTAAAGTTTGGAAACAACCATTATAATAAATAAAACACAGGTACTTTCTATTTTGGTCATCCAGCAGCCAAGTCACACAAGATACACTAATGTGGTAAAGAATCGCATGGTTTTTTTACGACGTGGTGTTTTTTTGTCACAAAATTTTTCCGCCGCAGTTTTTTTCTAACATTAATTGAAGGGTTAAAGTAAAGAAAAAATCGACCAATTTTTTCTATAGATATAAAGTCTAGAAAAAGGCCTTAGAAGACAAAGTTTTTAATGATTTTTTGTTGACATGTTTATGACGTTAAAATAAAGTCTTCCTCATAAAATTTAAATTTCTTGATATTTGGCAGATTAATTATGATGTTTTAAAATATCTAAAATCAAAACAACGAAAACATTGACTTAGAATCATTAAAAACTTTGTCTTCTAAAACTCATGAGTATATGTGAATACCCATGGATATATTAATATTCGAGACGGACATGGGTATCATGTATATTCAACAGGGTGAAAATGATTATCATATTATGCAGACTCGTAGATACCCATTAACATCTCTCCTACCAAAACAACCTCTTGTTGTCCTTATCAAATCTCTTATAAACATTATCCCCTCCACTCACTTCATTACCTCTTTCAATAGTAAAAATATTCTTATACCACATTGAATCTTCACCGCTCCCCAACCACTTCGCCAATTACTAATTCATACAATTATTTTGAGAAAAAAAATATTAAAAGACAATGTATTGCCATAATATACTAGTGTATGGTAGTTTTAGCAAAGTTCGTGCGTAAATATTTGTTTGGTACAAAATATAGCATGACTCTAAAATAAGTGAGTATCATTTATCAAAAAGTAAATAAAAAAAAAAATTGAAGTTGAAATTGATAATTTCTCCCAGTCGTAATTGTAAATTTATAATATAATGCATTATCCATTGATATTGTTATTATCCCTTACACAAAACACAAACACACCCTCTCTCTATAATTTACCACTCATTTCATCGCCGGAAAACATATCTCCGATCATCCACCACTCCGATCCACCGTCTTTTAACCTGAGATGCGACGTCGTTAGCTTAGGGTTAGGGTTCTCAAAATGTTCAAGAAATTAATGAAAGGAGGGCAAAAGAAGCCCTCCAAATCCGATTCAACCGATGGATTCGGTCCACCGGCGAACACCACCGTTGATTCATCGGCGGTGGTCATACCACCACCGTCAGGAACAATCGAAGCGCTTCCATTGTTCCGCGATGTACCTGTATCCGAGAGACAGAATTTATTTCTCCGGAAGCTTCAGATTTGTTGCCACACTTTAGATTTCACCGATACGTTGAAATCGGTTCGAGAGAAAGAAATCAAGAGACAAACGTTGATGGAATTGGTTGAATTTATTCAATCTGGTTCGAGTAAGATAACGGAGATTTGTCAAGAAGAGATGATCAAGATGGTTTCGGTGAATATTTTCCGGTGTCTTCCTCCGGCGTTTCATGAGAATACTGGACAAGATGCTACCGATCCGGAAGAGGAGGAGCCATGTTTGGAGCCGGCGTGGCCACATTTGCAGCTTGTTTATGAGCTTCTGCTTAGATATGTGGTTTCATCTGATACTGATACAAAGGTAGCGAAACGTTACATTGATCATTCATTTGTGCTTAAATTGCTTGATTTGTTTGATTCTGAGGATCCTAGAGAGCGCGAATATGTGAAAACGATATTGCATCGTGTTTATGGAAAGTTTATGGTTCATAGACCATTTATTAGGAAGGCAATTAATAACATATTTTATCGGTTTATTTATGAGACTGAGAGACATAGTGGGATTATGGAGCTTCTCGAGATTCTTGGGAGTATAATTAATGGGTTTGCATTGCCAATGAAGGAAGAGCATAAGCTGTTTCTTGTGCGAGCGTTGTTGCCTTTGCATAAACCTAAACCTGTTGCTGTGTATCATCAGCAGTTGTCTTACTGCATTTCGCAGTTTGTTGAGAAGGACTTTAAGCTAGCGGATACTGTTATTAGGGGTTTGTTGAAGTACTGGCCGGTGACCAACTGTCAGAAGGAAGTTCTTTTTCTTGGAGAATTGGAGGAAGTGCTGGAGGCTACGCAAGCTGCGGAGTTCCAACGCTGTATGGTTCTTCTTTTTAGACAGATTGCTCGCTGCCTCAATAGTCCGCATTTTCAGGTTTGTCGAAAATGGTTTTTCATTATGTTGATTGAGTAGGATTAATACAAGTGTTTTTTTAATTACCATTTTCCTTTGGATATTGTGTTATTAATTTGCATAGCTTCTTATTAAACTGTTACTCTCTTTGTAAGGTAGATCTAAACTTGGCCCTTATTTGGTATAATATTAATAACCTGATGTTAATATAAGGTTTGGTTGCGTAGTTAGTAAACTTCAACCGACGTATCCTTCAAGTCCCAAACTCAGTTACCTAGGTTTTTTTAGTTTTGTGGACAGGTACCTAGGTTTTTTTGTTTTGTTTTTTGGATAGTTCATTTATCGTTTTGCATCTTAATGATGATGTCTTTGTCGATGGAGGAAAATAAAGAACTGTGTTTTATTATCACTATTAATGTGGGAAAATATTTAATGTTCTCTTATAATTGTCTTCAACCCTAACATCACATACATGGATTGTCTATTCATTTTTGTGTTTCTTTTGAAATAGTGTCGAACTGCCAAAGTTAAGCAAAACTAAAACTTGATTGACGGCTATTTTTTGACAATTTAGTTTATGAAATTTATACATATGTATGCATATCGTGTCAATTAAATGGACTACAATCCTTGTTAAAAAAAGATTCCATGGCTTACATAAGTGCTTGTATTGTAAATGTTATGTTCGATAACTGTAATGGTGAAGTTTGTGGTTTGGCTTTTGCACTATTTAAACTATCTTTGAGATATAGATTTGTTTCTTTCTTAATTACCATTATTGTTATTTACTTTTTTGGTGAGTAGCATGAGGTGCATCTTGTAGGGGGATATTCTGATTTTAGCATAACTAATTATTGTTGGGGGTCAACTGCGCGTGCCTTGTGGTTTATTAAGTCACATTTAATGCCCATGGTGATATAAGAAATCGAACACATTCTTATATACTTTAACATTATCATTTGCAATGTGCCACCTGACATCCCATCATGGGTTAAATTTGATTGTAAGGGAGTCGAGTGCAAGTTATGTGATGAACGGGCTAGGACGAAAAAACCTTAATGAACTCGTTTTCTGGAAAGTCTTTACAGTCTACGTTTATGTGTCAGCTAACATTTTCCTTTCTACGAACTCGCCCTTTAAATTCCTTTATAGAAGGACTGGTCCATAGATACATAATTCGCTTAATACATAAGGGAACCGCGAACCGGGTTCGGCGAACAGATTCGCGGTACTTTGGCGACCCAGTTCTCTCATAATTCTCTCAGAATTCGCAAGAACCAAGGTACCAAAGCGTACCTACGATGAAAAAGAAAATAAATAAACTTTAAACTAATTAAAACTCATGAATATTGGGAACTGAAAAGTGTCATTCACATTCACATTGAAAATAGTGACATAACACTGGCCCCACCGATTCAATGCATAAAGCAGAGCGGTTGCGCTTGTTTTGTGACCAAGTTGTAGGCTTTATTTATAAGGTAGGATACTAGTCTATGCAAGCAAAACTTCCGATGTGGGACTATTAGCTCTTCAACTATGTTTCTGTAAGAAAAACCATGCAGCTACTTGTTGGAATGTAAGAAATAAGAATTGAGTGTTTTTTTTCCTTCTGTTTGTTAGCAAATTATATGATTTCAAGGTTAAGTTAAATTGATTATATAAAAATTTCATAATTTATTTTGTTATATTTTAACTAAATGATTATATTTATTCATAGCATACCGATTAATATATTATTACGTACAACGAACCGAAAGCGTACCGAAGCTCTATACCCTCAGACGTATCGAATTCTTCTCATGTCGCGTACCCGAACCCGTACCACGTACCGAAGCGAACTACGAATTATGTGACTATGGACTGGTCTTTCATGAGAACGATGACCTGGTCACAAAGTAGTAAACTTTATGTACCTTACAATTAGTTAAATCCCAACTTATGACATGGCTGAGCATTTAATATTTTAGAATCTAGAGATTGTTGGTTTAGCAAATTTGGATCATTAAAAGCTAAGGGCTTATTTGGTATTAGAATTTTTTTGTTTTCACTTTTAATTACAAACTGCCACCTTTCAATCTGTTTCATGTATAAACCTTTTAAGACATGAAAAGTGAAAACAAAAGGCAGTTTTGTAATAAAAAGTGAAAACAAGAAATGAAAATAGAGAACACATTCTCAAACCAAATAGGCTATATGCTTTCATTTCACCCAGTTCAACCATTTGGTAGTTTTAACTTTTGAGCAATCATTTTTCTCACAATACCTTTATTTTTTTTATAAGAAAATGTTAGTTGTTAGTATGTTACTTTGGTAACCAGAGTTTGAACCTTGAACCTCAAACTAGCTCAATCACGTGAGCCACGCCTTAGGGACCCTCACTCCTTGTGCATCTATGCAGGCATGACTAGAGAGTTATCTGAGTATGTTTTGATCTATAATTATTTATGTTGCTACAAATCACACAAACTGAGTGATTGAGCAACCCTTGCTCTGTAATTATTTGCCGAAATTCATTATGTTATGATGTTATCATGAAGTTAAAGCTGATCCATGTCTTATGTTATCATGAAGTTTATAACTCAATGTTGAGATTTGAGAAATTCAGCCACCTAGGTATCTATACCTCATTTATATCTTGAGTCATGCCTAATCTGGCAGCTTTTCTTTGCTTTGGTGTGAAGCATGTCTTTCTGATTAGTGAAATCACCGAAAACAATCTAGTGAATCTAATTTCGTGAGGAATTTTACTACTTAAGAGGTCTGATGACTTGAGTCTTTTGAAGTAATTTTGTCTGATATATGAAAGTTGTTGGCTGTTGGTCAACAGCTTATGTTTCTGATAGTCCCAGTCCTACTTATACATCATCAAAACCTAAAATACTTGTCAATTAGCTGCTGAAGGTGTGCAGTAGAGCAAGAAATTTAGCTCCATATTTGCAATTATTTTAAACATAAGAAAATATCTCAGAATTAATGATGGGATTTACCGAGACCTAGAATCTATCTGCAAGTTGTTGCTGCGAGTTATTTTAACTTCCAAGTTTGGGAAGCAAATAAAATTCTACAAGTTGGATCAGAATGGTAACAAATTGAGAACCAAAATAGAAAATATGTTAACCTAAGTTGATTTAACAAATACTTCGTTTAAAGCTCATTAATCACATGACCTCTATGTGAGCCCCAAACTGTCAGAACCAACCCTTGATTTGGATCATTAGTGACCCATTGCAATTTATGTTGTTAAACTGAGGGAAAATGCTTAATTTCTTGAATCAGGAGGGCATGCAATTGAGCCAATAATTCAGGACGCAAAGCGCTGTTGAGTCATTGACCCTTCTTTCAACTCATGTGTAATCAGTTTTCAACAATGTGTTTGCACTTCACATTCTATTTTGCATCGAATGTTGAAACTACTATTTCTTGGTTTCTCCTAAGTGTTTGGTCGGTGGTGTTGTTTTTGGCTTACATGTAAATAAGTTCTGCTATTAATTTGACCCTCTAGCCCACCCAAAACTTGAGATTTGGCAAAAGGTAAATATACCCAAATCTCGGAACTCACTAATATGCCACAGTTTTAAATTACAACTGAGGATTTTGTCAAATCTCAGAACCAAAAAATTAAGAGAAATTCTTCATAGGAGCACTCTTTTTTGGTCAAAGCTGCAAACCCTAGCTGGATTGACTTTTCTTTCTATTTATAGGTAGGTTAATTTCAAAAACTACTTTGCTGGAGATGAGTCGAATCACGTGCTTGACATTTTTGCCTATTTTTATAAATTTATCATGATTTTCATTTTAAAACTTTTTTAGTTGTCAGGTTCAAAATTCTTCCTTTTGACATTGATTCAATCTTAGTTTAAAGAATTGTTCCTTCTCTTTTTCATTCAGATCATTGAGCTGCAGTATCAGCTTGTGTTTTCATTTTGTCTTCCAGTTCAAAGCTATTGGTTAAGAATCTGGTCTCCTGTTAAAAGTTCCAGATAGTTTGTCCTCATAGTCTTTTTCTATTTGTGTGAATGGTAACAAGACTTTGGCAGTTTAATGATGTACCATGGGCTGAACGCTGATTCTTCTTGGACATCAACTGTAGTTTGAGCTTAAGCTTGTCAGATATGGAAAATTTAAAGGTTGGCAGGGTCTTGACCACAAACATGTAGAGTTTGTGGAAACGAAAATAGTGTGCAAATGAGTTTCTCTACTTAGTGATATTTAAGGTGATGCTCAATATGATCTTTAGTCATTACGGGATTGAGGATTTTCAACAGGTTATTACTTTTTTAATTTGAAAAATTTGAACTGATTTTGTGATTATCTATACTCTCCTTGGCCTTTTGGGTCAATGTTCAGATCCATAAACCCAGATAGTCTAGAAACATTTAGACTATGACTGACCTCTTGGCTTGCTCTTGAACTTGAATGGTAATCATTCCAGATCAGGTTGGCCTAATGCCGGCATTTTGAGGAAGGATAATAGATGTCCTTGCTCCTTAATGGATAATTTCCTTTCTTATAACGAATAGTCTTGAGGGTCAAAAAGTGTTTTTAATCATTCCATAGAGTAAGGTCGAGTCTGGAAGATCCTTGTGCAAACATTATTTTTGGGAAATCTTATCTCTCAAGTGATAATTAGCATACTAAATTGGATTGGGAATCCTGATTGCTTAGATTTGACTTGTTTTTTCTTTATTTTAAAAATAAAATACATTCTATTTCATTTATTGTTTCTAGTTAATTTATCCCTTGTATGCTTATTCACATCCACATTGTAGGTCGCAGAGCGAGCCCTCTTTTTGTGGAATAACGAGCACATTGTCAGTTTAATTGCCCAAAACAGGACTGTAGTATTGCCCATAATATTTGAAGCATTGGAGAAAAATGTCCAGAGTCATTGGAACCCGGCTGTAAATGGGTTGACTGTGAATGTTAGGAAAATGTTCCTTGAAATGGATGCTGAATTGTTTGAAGAGTGCCAGAGGCAGTATTTGGAAAGAGTGGCTAAAGCCAAAGAGGTGGAAGAGCTGCGGGAATTGAATTGGAAGAGACTGGCAGATGCGGCTGCACAGAATGGGGCGGATATGATCACAGCTTAGCCAAATTAAAATTATTTTACTGCCCTAACTGGGATTGTTCATTGGATAGGCAGAGGATTATATTTTATATACACTCCTTGCCATTTTGGTGCCATTATTGATTGGTTTCTTTCTCCCCCTTGTAATTTATTTTTGCTCTCCATTTTCTTTGTTGGATAATCAGAAAGTTAAAGAAAGCAGTGATTATTGTAACATAAAAGTGTATTAGACGTTGTAAGCAATGTCTGCAGATTAAGAATGTTTTGTGAAATACTTGTATTTATTTCCCGTACAGAAAGATACGGAAATTTTCTTTTCGCTGTGGCAACAAACATGCATTTTTTTTAGGTGCGGCAAGTTCTTCCCACCCTTTTGTGCTTGATTTGTACTTTGATTGGAGTAGTTTTGCAATAAAGCTGAGGTTGGTTGCTGGATGGACTGGACATATATCGCCGTTGCAAAGTGGCTTGAATTGCAATCTATTAACAACAGAGACTTCACATGATCTCGTAGATAGACATGATAACATGATTTTCTCTCATTGGCACAATGCAGATGAGGTCTAAGGATGAATCCATTTTGTCTCAGGCACCAGCTGACTGGGTTCATTTAGACTTCTTACTTAGTTTGGACTGGGGCCTTTTATGTTATCCGTAATAAGTAGCATGCTAATTGCTAAGCACACCCTCTCATTACTAGAAAATCTACGGGTTTTCCCCTTCAATTTTAACCATCTCTTGATGTCTCTGGATGTATACCCCCGGATAGTCTTGTCTTTTTCATGCATGATTAAATGCAAACAAAATGTTTTCATAAATACTTTTGCCTTGTAAAACAGAATTTAGGAATAGTTGCTTCTAGTTGGACGCAAGTTTATTGTAGTTTAACTGCATAAACAAATATATCATAAAGTGTTTACAAAATCACGCTAGCTCACATATAAACAAACAATAATCCCTCTTATCTCATCTGTTTTTTCTCATTCTCGTTAAAATAGTCGAAGTGAGTTAACTCATGCAGATGCATTTTCAACGTGAGTTAACTTACGTAGGACATAAATGAGCAAAAACAAATGAGAGAAGAACAATTCTCTAAACAAACATCATAAAGTGTTTAAAGTTCATACAACCTTTCAAAGACATGTTTCGGTAAGAGATTGAATCGTCTACTGCAACACAAAAAGAATGTTTAGTTTCACATTTGTAAGAGCCAAAATTGATTATAGAGATATATAATTGATTTTTTTGATTTTTTCAAGTAGAATTGGTTTTAACTTCATACTCCTGGTCACGTTAATAAACAACTTTTGTTTTTTTAGATTCATTAAATAAGTGATGTATTTGAACTGTCTTATATTTTAGATACATCAGTTAATTAATAAATCTAAAATAGTAAAAGTTGTTTATAAATGTGACCGGAAAAAATAATTAATTTTACTTAAAGTTAGAAATTGTAAATTTCAAATTTACATTTAAATTTATTATTCAACTTACCGCAAATGTATTCAACCTTAAATTAATTTACGTTCAACTAAATTTTTATTGCATTCAATATTACGAAATCAATTAATCTCATTGGCTATTCAAACAAACACAAAAAATAAGATTGTGTGAAAAATATGAGGATATTATGAAGAGAGAGAAGAGAAATTGAATCATCATCTATGATGATGATATGCTGGTTGTGAACTGAAGTGTGTAGAAGAATAGATTAGGAACTAGATAGATAGATAGATAAAAAATAAAAAATAAAAAAATTTGAAAATGTCGAAGAGTTCGTTTCAAAACGACGTTCCATGGAGAGCTTCATCTTCTTCAGCAAAACCAATACCCAAAATTCATCACTCTCCAATTCTTCGCGTTTCTCAGAATCCCTTTTCAGATTATGCAATTTCCATCATGAGGGTATCTCTCTTTTTGACTTTTCACCCATTATTTTCGTTCAAGTTTTCATTTTTAACTTTTGGATTTTTTGCAGCATCCAGACCCTATTGGGGATGGTTTGGGTGATGACGCTATAGTTGAAGCAGCTGGTCCTGAATGCATCATACCTGGTCAAGTTACTCCAATTATACTACTTGGCCTCAAGGTACCTATGTCCTGTTTCAAATTTTGTATCAGAAATCGAATTAAATTATGTGAACTATGCCGGTTTTAACTATGAAGCATGAACACATACGATACGAATATGTGGACACTGATATTAATTTGAGAAAATAACATAATTCAATGTAATTGCATGTGTCGGTGTAGTGTGTGTCGGACACAGGAACACCTTCAATCAAAAGTGTCGTGCTACATAGTTGTTTAATGCTTTTTGGTTCATGGTTTTATCACATAGTTGTTCCTAAATGATTCATGGTTTTGGTAATGAACCATTGAGAAGATAAAAAATCACCATAAGAATATTTTGAATCTTATTGCAATTTGGAAGTCTAAGTAGCACCTAAACTAATTAGTCTATGAAAACCATGAAGAAGGTTGCACATATGATTGAGCATTGCCTAGCAAAACCCTTGCTTGTTCGTATTAATAACATATTCACATTGGGGGAATATCTGGTGGCAGCTTATGACACCTAATTCTCGACTGCTGCTAATATTTCTTCGATAAAAGTAGGAGTGTTGTTATCTTTGAGTTTTTGAATTTATTTCTCTTTAAATAGTTTATTTTTTATTTGGTGTTTACGATTGCTGGATATATTTTTCTTCTCTTGATGCTGTTTATGTTTAAACTGCTTTTTCCCCTGATAATTGAACAACGGAAATGGCATCGAGTTGCTCATCTCATGAGTTGTAACCTCAATATTAATACCATCTAGCACAGTAATCATACAGCTCAAAAACTTGGAATACACTGGGAATGTTGTTTTGCAATTTGTCCTCTCAAATTTGTGACATATTCTTCTCAATCTACCTTATCAATCTCAGGATCTATTTGGTTTAAGAAATTGTTTTATGTTTCCGTTTCCTATTTACACTAAAAATTACAACATTGCCATCTTTCACTTTGTTTCTTGTTATGAAAGATTTGACGAAAACAACGAAACAACTTTTTATTGTATAAGTTTTCTTGCTATCTAAAATCTCACATACATCATACCAAAAGGGTGGCCATTTTTGTAACAGGGGATCTTTGTTCTGTTGTCTAATTTAAATGTGTGTTATGTTCATCAATGTTGTTTTTCCTCCTCCTATTATCATGTCTTTTCATGTTTTCCCCCATTGTAGTTTATGTTTGGTTTTCTCTAATATTAATGCTTCACTTTTGGAATGATGCTCTTTAGAAATACTTTGTTTTGGTAAAGAGATGCACTTCAACATTTTTCATTTTGGCTTCTTATTGGAACAGGTCTGGCCTATCGAAGTTGACCTGAAATTTTTGGAACCAATTGGCCGAGAACTCAAGCAGCTTGGGAAGGTAAAGTCCTTTTTATATCTTTCCTACATACAAGGGTAATATTGGCACACTTCTGGCAGTTGAACATAATGAGTTTTTTGCACTTGATAGTGATGAACTGTGGAACAGAGAACAGAAATACTCGTGTATTTTTCTCCCAAGATAACTTGCATAGAAAATCAGGAACAAAGCAATCTATATTGCTACAAGGCATATATATGTGCCCTTATACTTTTGGAAATGGAGATGAGATGATAATAATTTAAACTGCGCCTTGTGATAACAAAGTAGCAAATCATTATTATTGCTCTAAAACAGATGTCTGTGCTGCATATCATCCAAAATACCATGTTTACCTTGAATGAAAAACCAACAGCATTGTAGCAAATTGAATTTTAAAGTGTCGGTATGCTATATAAATCACGATGTTGTTAAAGGTCTGCTTCGCCTATCTTTTACCATGGTGTTATGTAGACTTTGCCAGTTGCTTTGCTTACAAATCCACACTTTTATTTTAGAAATTTAGTGTGCTGTGTATTTTTCTTGAAATTTAGTGTGCAGTGAATTTGCAAATATGTTGGATTTGAATGCTTAGAGTTAACTCAAGCCTGTTGTTTTATGCTTTTGTTGAACTAGTTGAATAGAAAACCAATGAATCATCTCTTACGACTTATCTTAAATATCGCTGTTGCTTGTGTTTGGATTTATTTATTTTTGGCTGGCCCGGTTGGTTGATTTCAGTTATATAATCAGCCTGCTTATCTTTTGATATTAATGGCGACATGCCGATATCTCCAGTTCAGACTTGCAATTCTAAATATGCAATGTACTTTCATGATTAATGTAGTTATTTTGTGCATGCAGGTCATGGACGATGCTGTGGAACTTATGAACAAATCATTCATAGATCGTTGATACGGTGGCCTTTGTGAAAGATGAAGATTTGGCTTGTTTTGTATCCAATCTCGCTTACATTTTTCCTAGAGAGTAATATAAGACAGTTTTGTTCTGTACTCGTTCCCCCGGCCCCATATTTCTTCTGTACGTCATTTTGTTTAATCTCTTATTTAACTTTTTCATTAAAGTCTATAAATTTTAAAAGACTTTTTTTTAATAATGAATCATAGAGCTTACTTAAATTAAAAACTCTCATAAGTTAACTTGAGCATTTTCTTCTTGTAGCCTGTACCCCTCGTAACATTGTTTGTATTGAATTAGCTGATGTTCCACCCAAACCGCCATTACTTTTTATAAACCTTCACAGCTTATCAGAATTTGCAAAATTTGAGCAATTTGACTATTGAGGAAGTGAGCATTGAACAAAGCAAATCCTGTAGAGTTTAAATGATTGTACTTTCAAATAGGAGCACACCCTTTTCATTCTAGTTCCAATTAAGAGAAATACAAATATAGAGTGTCCCATTACATTGGTAACAACATTCCTGAATTGTCATTGAATAATTGTTAATGGTATCACTCTATAAAACAACAAGAAGCACATCACCATAGTAAAAGAAGATGACAACACTCGCCCACTCCCCGACATATCATCTGTGTAATCCGGGCCAGAATCCAAAACGCCGTCCCCATTGCTGCTTGGTCCTCTGCTCCACATTCCCACGTTATTGTCTCTGTTTATTCATCACAATACACACTTCAATCATTCCAACTCAACTCAATTCATAGAAGAGTATAATGACTTGAAATTGATGCACAATATATTGATTTGAAGATAACATCTTAATAGAAGTCATAATATAACACTTATTATGGGGAAAAAAATATAATGAATTAAACATTGGTACCTTGCATTACCAAGAACACCAGAGTTCATGGTAAGAAGAACAATCCGATCAGCAGACTGAGGTTCAACACTATAAGCCTTCTC
>Ga0209282_1001607_pt1 | contig 12521 bp, 10 predicted proteins | sample Mtrugardesep15_FD_187529 | JGI IMG/M metagenome (GOLD analysis project Ga0209282, IMG submission 187529) | Root nodule microbial communities of legume samples collected from California, USA - M. trunc garden sep15 (SPAdes) (version 2) | ecosystem: Host-associated > Plants > Roots > Nodule...
TATGATTGCTTTATATATATATATATATATATAAAGCAAGCATATTTGCAACATATACTAAAACACATGGCAGGTCAAAATAAAAGACAACTACAAATGTCGGTAAGAAAAATTGTTTGTAATGCTTGATAACATATTTGCAACCTGAACTGTGCTAAGAATGAAATTAATTATAAAAAAAACAGTAGGAAATGGACCTGTGGAAGGAGCAATGTAATAAAAACCAAGAATTAGAAGAGCATTTGGTCAAAAATAAAATAAAATTAGAAGAGCACAAAAAACGTACTTAACAAGAGTTTTCCGTCATATTTTTTTCCATAATAATAATAATAAATTGTTACTTTCAAGCTCTCCAACTATCCTCTAAATTCAGCAAACACTTGTGCAACAACTGGGCTTTGTTTGAGAGTTTGGAGGGTAAAGGAGGGTTTTAAAAAAAAGTACAGAGTAAGTTGAAAATATAGGACTTTGAAAGGAGAATCATTTTTCCTCGTTATAAAGAATGTTCCTAATATGGGGAACTTAAAATTGTTTTGAATGCGGATTTTTAAGAGTTTACATATCTCTTCAAATTCAATTTATCTTGTTATAATATTCTCAAAATATATATATAACAATAATATATATAAATCAAAAGTTGTGAAAGATTTCTCCATTTTTTTCCTACATTTCACACCCCACAAACAACTCCACTCAACACGCAAACAACATGTGTAAATCCTAGTTTCTGTATCATACAGACTAAAAAGTGTCTACACGCATGCTAAATTGTTCATAATAATCAGAATCAGAATAAAGAACAAAGCTGAAACCAGTGAGTTCTGGCCCAAACAATTATTAACGCATGCTAAAACAATTATAATTGCAATAATTAAAAAACACAAGCAACAAAATATTCATTAATAAAACTTCATTAGTCTTAAACAAAAACTAGCAAAAATGCCAACAGAGTATCGCAATATCACTAAATAAATCAGAACACTATCAAAGATAGTTTTAACATAACAAATAGAGCTCAAAGTCGAAATCTAAGATGGAAATTACAAAAAGCCCCTTTAGAGATCAACACTTTACTCTTCAGAAGCGATTTCATCATTTTTCTTGTTGTGCTTCCTTGCATACCTCTGGTTCCTCAAAAACTTTGGATCCATCTACACTTATCAACAAAAATAAAATTATTAATCATCAATAGAAATCAATCATTTCAAAATCAATAAAAGAATTGAAAACTGAGAAATACATACCCCTTTGGTGGAAGTGTGGCGATGTCTCTTTGGCTTCTTGATGCCATTCTTGTGAGCCTTGTAAGACTGGTTGTGAGCGGTGTGATTCTTCGACTTCGCCATATCTGAAATTCAACACACGCAGAGTTATGAAAAGATTATAAGGGAGAACGAATTGAAAACTGGAGAAATTGAAGGAAGGAGGCGAAACCTAATTCTGAAGATGCGGTTGCACTAGGGTTTTCTCGACGGAACAAGATGACAGAGAACTAGAGGGAGTTTATATATGTGTGAATGAGAAAGAAGTGGACCGGGTGGAGAGTGAAGTGGGCTTTGCCTCTTGTGCATTATAACTTGAGAAGCCCACATAATTTATATTTGAGTAAATTACTCTCTTTTCCTCTCTTATTTCAAAACATACACCACCATCACTTCAAAAACGCTAAATCATACATATTCTTTTACGGTGTCTGGGGTTCGAACCTCATATCTTGCATGTATTATGCATTGTCCTTATCAACTAAGTTAAGCTCGCGTGGACTAAATCATATATTTTAATACAAAGTAATATCTTTGTTAACTTTTTAAAAATAATAAAAGTTGTTATGGCATGCACCTGTACACCATGAGATTTTAAAAAAAAGTCATTTTAATTTTTATATGTGTGAATGAGAAAGAAGTGGACCGGGTGGAGGGTGAAGTGGGCTTGGCCTTGTGTGCATTATAACTTGAGAAGCCCACATAATTATTTTTTTAGTAAATTACTCTCTTTTGACCACCTAATTTTTCACTCCATACTTAGTTTAATAGTCTTAAACAACTCTCACTTGCTCGTTTTTGCATTACACACTTCTCTCTGAACCTAAAAGCTCTTGAATTAAAATATCATTTTCGCCATCACTAATCACCAACATCGGCCTAAGGTGTCACTGCCACCCTACTGCAATGATCATCTGACTCGTCTACCTCTTGCTTCTATCTCACGTGACCTCCCTCCTCCAAGCTATCTTGCGAGCATGTTGCTTCTCTATCCCTCGCTCCGTACATGACCACCATATATTTCTTCAGGCATCTATGTCCTTTTCCACTCATGACGACATGAACTAATCCACTAACACCTTATAGTTTGAACTTCAATAACTGTGAACAACCGACAACTCGGTAAGGTAAAATCTCCTCCATACATGTTTTATCAAATAGCGTAAGTTCGATGATAAAGTTTGACTTTGTGGACATTGTTAATAACATCGTTATTAATTTTCTTTCACAATTTTTATTTTTTTAAAAAATTAAGTGGTGTCGATAGTAATATTTTTGATAAATTTATATTATAAAGATAATTTTGATTTGTCAATAAAAAATGCTTATCTTGATCAAACATGAGGTGGTTAAGAATTTGACACATTTCCTTAAAAAAAATAAAAAAAATTAACACATTAAAAATAACAATTTCTAAACCCTTTAACATCCTCCAAATTTCAAACTTGACTTTATTCTGGAGGCCAACTGGAACAATCAAACTTAAATGGACATAAAATATTATTGTAAGTAATCTATGATCTGTTTGGATTGAGTTTATGAAAAGAGCTTATACAAATAAATAAAATTTTATGCTAATTCATAAGATTTTACAAACGAAAATTGTATATTCATAAGTTATTTTTTTTTTATAAACTACCTTAACATTTTTTTTTACTACCTTAACAAATTTATAAATAATGTATTAACGGTTCTTCATTTTTTTTGCATAAACTCAAAAATAAGCAAATCCAAACAAACCCCTAGTCATTTTACCCGTTTTATTACTTTTTAAGTGTTGTTTGAATACGAATTTAACAAATATTTTTATTTAACCGTCATTTTTAATAATTTAAATATATTTTTATTAACTATACTCTCTCTCAATCGGCGCTTTTACCCACCCTTTTTCAATAAAACTAGTCAATACTATTTATTTGAAAAACTGTTTTTTCTTATCTACGAATTTAAACAAAATTTTATTATTTATAATAATTGTTTCATAAAAAGTTAAAATTTTATAAATAAAATAACTCTTACCTTTTTTACAAAACCAAAGATGAATCCACCATTTACAGAAATGATTCTTTTCGTGGAGAGCCAAGTCACAATAACTTTTGAGGTAGGCCGTTAAAATTCATTTTTGATGCCTTATTTTACTTCCTTCAAAAGAATATTTTCAGAAAAAAGCTGTGGGTTTGTTTTTGACGTGGACGTGGTTTGTGGTTTTAATATGAACGATTACATTAATATTACACCCGATGACGCGTACCAACCAATGAAACCCCTACAACTGGAATTTCTATACAATAACCGGCTACTCCAAGCTCCCTTTACTCACATCAGCATAATTTACCGGCTACATCCGTAACAAGTATTGAATCCCCCTCCACTATATATATACTGAAGACCAAAACTATACACTATAAAGAAGAAACAAAAAGTGTTCGTTTTTGTTTCTGAATAAAATGTTTCTTTTTGATTGGTTTTATGGAATTCTTGCTACCCTTGGTCTGTGGCAAAAAGAGGCCAAGATTTTATTTTTAGGGTTAGATAATGCTGGCAAAACAACTTTGCTTCACATGCTCAAAGACGAGGTATTTTTTATTTTTTATCATGCAATTATTTATTGCTCAAGAAGTGAGTATTAATTAATTGAAATATTTTGCAGAGATTAGTTCAGCATCAACCAACACAACATCCTACTTCGGAAGAATTGAGTATTGGGAAGATAAAGTTTAAAGCTTTTGATTTGGGTGGTCACCAAATTGCTCGTAGGGTCTGGAAGGACTATTACGCTCAGGTAATTTCTTTTATGAATAGTTTTAGTGTGCTGCTTTTTTTATTAATTAATTGAATTAATTGTTTATTTAGTCATAAAATTGTTGGATCATGTCAATTTTGAAATTCTGAATTTTAAAATTCCCAACCACGTTTAAATTTAGGGGTTCATAAGGACTAACATAAGATTTTTAATTTCATAGATTATTTTAAAATATAATAACTCGTTATTCAAAGTGAATCCTGGTTAGGAGAGTAACCCATATTTAGTGTCTGATACGTCTCGAACATGAACATATTATGAACATATTGTATTTGTTTTGAAAGCAGCTATATTACTAGTTGTACACTGTCAGTGTTCTGTAGGTGGGTTGTGAACTGAGCTATGAATCGCTGACTCACACTCATACACCAATAATAGTTAAGAAAATGTAAGTGATTAAATGTAACTACATGTGTTGGTAATTGGTATCTTGTCGGTGTGTTGGATACTTGACACATCTTTAATCTGAATTGTCAGTCTTGAATGTTATCATATGTGTTTGTTTTTGTACGACTGTCCTTCGTGTAAGTGTAAATGTAATCATATGTGTAAGTATATCGTGGCTTTCACGTTAACTGTAGATTTTATATGGTACAGGTGGATGCTGTAGTCTACCTGGTTGATGCATTTGACAAGGAAAGATTTTCAGAATCAAAGAAGGAGCTGGATGCTCTTCTTGCTGATGAGTCACTAGGAAATGTACCTTTCCTTATCTTAGGAAACAAGATAGACATTCCTTATGCTGCATCAGAGGATGAGTTACGTCATCATTTGGGCTTGACTAACTTCACTACAGGCAAGGGCAAGATTAATCTTTCTGACTCCAGTGTCCGTCCTTTAGAGGTGTTCATGTGTAGTATTGTTCGCAAGATGGGATATGGTGAAGGCTTTCAGTGGCTTTCTCAGTATATTAAATAGGGATACAGTTCAAGTTTGCTCGTAGTACTCGATTATATCATCGTGCTAATACAGTTTCAACATTAGCATTGTAGTTTTATACTGTGCTCATGTAAATTGGATAATAATAGTTAAATGGCAGTTTTGATTAGTTTTTCTTAGTTCTGAAACATGCATGTAGGAGTTGAAAATCTTGTGTTGCAGTCTATATCGTTTATTAAAATTGCAGAATTAATAATAGTGGCTTGAATTTTACAATGATGTTGAATATGATAGTTGTCCCTCTTTGAATATGATAGTTTTCCCTCTTTGTCAAGATGGTACAAGTACAACCCGATTGGCGGACAATTCGGTCTCTTAAATATATAGTTTTTTTTTACATTACCCTTGAGTATAGAGTGACTACTACCAACTTTCTCTCTTCAGCCTCCGCCCAATTTTCTAGACCTCGGTTTCTTCTCATTCATCCATAAGAAGAGTGATTTAATGTCAATTTTTGACTTGAAATCTCTCAAATGTTGTTCTCTTTACCTGTTATTTAAATAAGTGATTTTTACTTATAATTTTTTTTCGTGATTTTTGCCGTCTTGTCCTTGTGTGACGTTTTACTTTTCTGTCTTGTTACAGTGCTTTATGCAATTTTAATTTACATGAATATTGTGAGTTTGTTCGCGGATTATCTTTTTTGTTTTTAACTAATTCATATTCTATCAATGTATTTTATCAATTTAAACGAATGGATATTGTTTATTTAAAAAAATAAATGGAAAGAAAAATACTATTATATGTTTAGAGATATTTATATTTTTTTTCCTAATGTTTAGAGATATTTATATTTATTTTTTCCTGAAAACAGAGATATTTATTTCTTTTGGGCCAGATATATGTTAAATGAGTAATCAAAATTAGTCTTATTTTAAAAGAAAATGCTAAGAAGTGCTCCTTTATTTTGGAATTTGTATAACCAATCTTTTAAAAGTAAAAAAAGATCTTTCCCATACAAAATTTACTTTTTTTTTTCTTTTCTCTCTTGCTTGATACCATCCCCTTACTGGCTCCGCCACTCCATAATGCAGAGGTCTCATCAGAGACTCCAAGTGTGGTTATATTCATGGTTTCACTTGTATTCTTGGTCGTTTTACTTCGGCTATGGCAGATTCGTGAGGTCTTGTTCATGTATTAAAGTTAGCTCATGAAGGTGCTTGGATTGGGGGGATGAAAACTGGGATTGTAATGAATCTAAAACATATTGGAAATCAGCCAATTGTTTGCACCACCATTGCTCATATTGTAAATGACATTCATTTAAAACATCTTTTTTGCTAAAGCGATACTTATTTTAAAACGGAGGAAGTACTTGCACTAATGCACTTACTTGGACTACCAATTGTCTCGTGTGGAGCATCTTATAAATAAAAATTCATTGTTTTGGAGTATCCCCTGTTTCATGTCTTCACCTCTGCTCTCAGATGTTATGAAGACCATTTTTCAGGGTAGGATTCTCTACCTTTTACTATTTGGTACTTTTAGTGTATTTTATAGGATATGTTGATGATTATAATAAATTATTTAGATGAGTGAGAAAGTTAAGTTAAGAGAGATGGAGACAAAGCCACCAAAGGTAGACAATCCCAACCCCCATTTTCCTGCAATTTAGTCTCCCTTTTCCTTCTTTTAGCTTTTTCCAAAAGCACCATAACAACAAAAATTAGAGATAACTGATCATGTGTACTATACTTAAAGTAAAAATGTCTTTATACATGTGTTAATTGTTTAAGATATGCCGGCACATAATAGCTAAAATCAATACAAATATGATAATTTTCTCAGCCAGGTTTGCTTAAAGCTCCAGTTCTCGAGGTCCAACTGTGCAAGGAAATAGAGAAGCTCGTTACCATCCCCATATACTACCTTTGGTGTATCTATTCTGTTTACTGAGCTTTGGGACGGCATATAGAGGCCAATCACCAATAAAAGGATATTAAAGAAGGGAATTTACAGTCTATTTGATATACAAAAACAGCACCAACCTCCCTTCACATTCTGCCGAGTGTGCATCCTAACAATAACAACATTTTTAAGAACTTCGGCTAAACTATCTCTTCATTTTCATGTCAACTTCATTACTAAGCATTTTTTCATATTCCCGTTCCAGCTGCACAAAGGAATATTCTACAAGTAAGAACACACGGGGAGCAAAAGCAAATCCTCCTATTCCTAGGAATAATAATCAAATTAAAATTAGCTGTTACTACCTTTGCTTGATTAAGGGCCAACTTCATCCTCCTGTAATCTTCTTGCGCTTTCTTAGAACGGAACATAGCCTGCACGCGTATTACACTTCTCTCAACACGTTCTTCGGCTTGTTTCCTACCAGTCCGAAAAAATTCTTCCTCTGCATCACTTTGCTGATTCTGATCTCCCGATGCTTCCTCAGTATTAAGCTGGAGACCACGGAAGCCCTTTCTCTTTAAACGCCAACGCAACACTGCTTTCTCAACCACGCCAACTGACCAAATGATTTTACAATATTGTTTCCGTTGTTGAAAGCACCGAAAAGCAGCCTGCATTGTATCAATTGATTTGTTAAAGCTTAGTTGCTGAACTGACGAATAAAGGTATTGAAACCAATCTTAATTCACTTGATCAGTTTAAAAATGATAAATAAAGAAGGCAGTAAGTTTAGCTCTTCTCTTACTTGAATCTTGATAGCTTGACGGCGCATGTTGAGAAAATCTCTACGAATCTTCCATGTACGGAATCTATGTTGTATGCGAGCAGCAGCAACCATCACTTTCTTTGTCTCAAAATTGCGGAAGGCATGCTGAATCTTCATTGCTGCAACTATTTTGCGTGCTTCAGCTTCTGGGCTGGAAAACTCAACCGCCTCTGTTTGTAACTTTAAGGAATGCTGCCTATATGCTTCTTGTATGCGTGCTGCTGCATCTGCAGCTGTCCGGTAAGCTGCCAGTGTATCCTTGACATAGAGCTGCTCCTCAGTAAGGTTCTCGGAATTTACTGGATCATCAGTGCTAGTTTCCAGTGAGCCACTGATATTTCCAGCTAAGCTCATGTCATTGAACTGCTCAACTAGAGACTTTTCGGAAAGATAAGCTGCTAAGCCATGATAACCCCTTGTATAAGCAAGATCAGCGGCGGTACATCCACCAGGGTTTTGGTGAGTTGGATCTGTGACCAAGTTTGGCTTTGCCCCAGCTGACAGCAAAGTTGCAACCATTTTCTCCCTGAAGACAATATTTCATTCAGAGTTCCATAACCCTATTTTACTTAAATTCATGCTACATTCATATAGGTTATTATAATCTCTAGTTATCAATAAACAGAAAGGAGCTTGGATGCTGAAACCATGTAAGAAATGGATTCTTAGACGAACATGGTTACAGTAGAACTAATGGTGCTGTCATGAACCAAGTCAACCAACTACTCGAAAGGCTTAAAAATTCGTTACGTGAAGATATGAATGGTTTTTATATTATATCTAATACACCCCCTTGCACACGAGTCATTTGGACTTGAAGCATGGACAATGCACCGGCTCACTTACCTTGGATTAAAAGTTAACATTTTATTAGAAGAAAGAGGCCGGAAAGAATTTAAATTTAGACAAACATGGTCTGCAAGGGTACTCACTGATATCATGTCATGCGCCTACTATTACATAAACAAACGCAATTAGGTAAAGACATATGAATCATTTTTATTTTATATAACAAACATGTTTGAACAAGTAGGGTGTTTATGTATTATACCTGCCGTAATATGCTGCCCAATGAAGAGCAGTCCATCCAAATTTATCCCGGAAATCTAGCGATAAGCCTGACCATGAAAATAAAGTAACAGCCCATGTATATTCCAAAATTGCACACAAATGGATGACACTTTGGCCTTGCGCATCGTATTCAGTAGTCTTGCATCCTAAAACAATTTTTTCTGAAAGCCATTCCTTTAATCTGTTTTTCAATGCAATTCCAAACAGGGCATCTTTAGCTTGCGAAAATGGAATTTTGTTGTCTAAAGTTGACTTCATTAAGTATTGCCAAGTATTGGAAATAAATGATGTCTTTAAGGAGAATTCCCTTGCCTCCTTTAGTCTACTATGTGATACTTTACTAGAGATGACATCAAGACTCTGCTGTTTAGCAAAGAGCAGATAAGAAAGCCTCATTTGAAGTTGAAACTCGTCCCAGTTGTTCTTCTCTTCCATAGAAGCTACTGGATCATGCATAACAGGAGTACGATACTCAAAAGTAACAACTTGGCTGATAGGGTTATGGCCATCAAAGCTCAAGTAGAGATTCACAAATCCTGGAGAATGCGGCGGTACCCAGCAACGGTAGACCCCATCCTGAACAGTTTCTGCAGGAACAATTGCGTCACCACAGACACACATTAGATTGGACTTTGGGAGGTGCAGATAGTCTTTATGAAAGAGTCCAGTCACGAGGATCTGCACGAAGTAAAGGAACGTAGAAAGTTTAGCGAAAATTGTAAAATAACAGGTAGTAAATTGAAGGCACTGGCACTTTAAATTATGGTTTATACACCTATGCAGCACTGACACTTCAAATTGAAGGCATATCCGGTATTCAATATGCGTCATTGTCCGACACATGTGGGTACATTCAATAATTAATTTTCTCAAATTATTACCAGTGCCGAATGTGGTGTCCGTGTCAGTGCTTCAAAGTTATACCCTTTAAGATGTGCATATTCTTCACAGATTTTATATTCCAAAGTTTACAGCTTTGGAATTCTACGGTAAAGATTGAATGAAAAGACTGAGGAATCAACTAGTCATAACTGTTAAAAAATATATAATTGCTACTAAGTAGATACACGAACAAAGGAAAAAGGAAACCTTTGATTTCTCTGTGGAAGACACCCATGCAGGGGACACATCGGTGAGATTAAATACTTGTTCTGGAAGGGAAATTTGCTGATTATCCACTACCAGAGATGAATACGGTTCATTAACGGATGAAACTGAGGATCCTAGAGTAGAATCGTCAACTGAACAAGGGGAATCAGACATGATTTGGTTCACCCACATTCCAAAGCTGTCCTGACTTTGCAATCTGTCATTGACCAAAGTGTTTAAGGAATCAACACCACTTGAAGAGACGGGATAGTTCCGCTGCTCATTTCGATATCCTTGATTGCTAATTGTTTGAAGAGTAACACTTTCTGAAAAATTGTATGGAATACTATTGCTCACTGCAATTGGCCGAGTTAAATTATCGAACGTACAAGTTTCTGCAGATGCATTGTTGGCTACCTGGTGAGATAATCACATGTAGATTACAACAGCAGCTATTACAGAGCAAGTATCTCCAGAAAATGGAAGAAAAAAAGAAAAAAAACAAGAAGCAAAGGAGAAGTGTATAAATTGAAAAAGAAACAAGCTTCTCTTACATTGCTAAAACTGTCATTCAGTAAAATTTGATTTTGTCGATCAAAATAGGGAACTTTTCCTGCAAAACGATAATTCAAAATTATAATAACTATGGTGCTTTCCAGACATGTAACTGGTAGTGTTGAAGCATAATCAATCACCATTTACCTCCATTAGGCACAGCAGAGGTGTTAAGATCGTTTGCTACGACCAGGTCATCCCATTCAAGTGTATTAAGCTCATGAAGCCTCAGTTCATGGCTTTTGACTGTTATATTGTCATTAATCTCTGTACATTTCCAAAACAGAACGGATGAAAATATGTACCGTGTCCAGTAAATCCAACTATGTTGCCATATTTTTTTTAAAAGTCAGGCTGTCAACACTTTTTTTCATATAATCAAGGCATCAACAATTTGACCACATATGTATATCATCATGTGCGCCAAAAAAGAAACTCTTGTCTTAATATGAACCGAACGCAATGTGTTGGAAGGAATTTATGTGCAATTATCTTACACAGAAGAACATATGGCACACTGTATTTTTTTTATAACATTTTTATTAAAATATAATTGTACTGATAGAAGATCCCACAGGACAGAGAGTAGGGGAAGACTCCCAGCTCCCATTCCACCCCGACATCTCTATTTTCAGTAGTATGATTTGTAAGTAGAAAAACTGCAACATTTATAAAAGTTATTACTCACCACCAGCATATGCAGTTTTGGTCCCTGAATCTATTTCTTCTGACAAAATCCATGGTGCAGATGGGTCAGAGGCAGTAGTAGAGTTTGAATTTACGGGAGTGATGGGAGAACCCTGAAACTGTATCATGAGCCACAAGTCAAAGAGAAGTTATAAAGCCATGTTTTGTTCATTCTCGTATCAAACTTTAAAGCATAAATGGTCCTTTAAGCATGGTTTTTCATCTGATTACAACTATCGATTTTAAATGTCTTTCACAAATAGAAACTACATAACATCCTAGCACTGATGAGTTAGGTAGGCATTGTTCCAAAAGTATGTTTTATGTTTATAGAGAAAACAGAAAAGCTATATTTTTCAAATTTCCAAAAGAAAACTGGACAGTGAAATTGGCACAGTTTTCAACATAATGAACTAATGATGGTTGTGTCAACATTTAGAGATAGTTTGAATAAAATTCCTTAGAAGAACTTATAGGAACAAAAAAAATAGCAATGATCACAAGTTTCATATATAATAGCCTGTGGCAAAAGTAAAATTAGCTTAAGCATCTCAATTTCTCAGAGGCACTCTCATTTAACATATTCATATACAACTATAAGCTCATAAATACATTTCGTAATATAGACTTATTTTAATTGAGAAACTATCATCAACACATGAAATAAGACAAAACTTGAAGCCTAAAATAGAATGGTTGCTCCACTTGTAGCACTAATCAACTCTTAAAGCTCAAATCAATCATCATATCTGTTAAGCCTACAGATCCATTGTTGGACTTGGATTATACCTTCACATGCATGTAATGGTAAATGGAGCTATAAAAGCTGCTTCTTAACGCCCAAAAACAATGGTAAATGGAGCTATACAAGCTGCTTCTTAACACCCAAAAACAAAAGTGACTGCACACTACACACAGACAACAAATAAAATCTCCAACCAGACCAATCGAAAAGACATTTTTTCTGCAAGGTATTTTTTTATGGAGTTGATCGTGGTGTATCGGGACATGTTCAAACAGCTAAACCTACATTATATACCCAAGGATCAGTGAATTTCAAACTGACCAATGGCAGCATACATATATGGTCCTTATTCCAGCTAAAACAATACACATGTGGCACAGATAAATTATGGTGTGTGTTGTGATGTGAAATTAAACTTTGTAAGGAACAAAAATAGTGCAAGTGATTTACACAAACCTCTTGCGTTTCACGGTAATGAACAAGGACGATGTGTTCCAGGCTCCTGAAAAGATACAAGAATTTGAGAAGTACGGTTACTAAAACATAATTCAAAACTATTCAAAAATATAGTTAAGTTAACGGTTGGTTTACATACTTATCAAGCAGCCAATAACATCTACGAACAAAATTTGGGTTATCTAGACCATGTGCATAATATACATGGATCCTTTCTTCATTACCAACCTGATTGAA
>Ga0209282_1001608_pt1 | contig 12518 bp, 4 predicted proteins | sample Mtrugardesep15_FD_187529 | JGI IMG/M metagenome (GOLD analysis project Ga0209282, IMG submission 187529) | Root nodule microbial communities of legume samples collected from California, USA - M. trunc garden sep15 (SPAdes) (version 2) | ecosystem: Host-associated > Plants > Roots > Nodule...
CATGTTTGGCTGCATAAACCTTTCTGGCCAGAACAATAAGGGAGCATCCCACACTTTTGGATCCCTCCCAATTGCCCAAACATTCACTAAAATTTGTGTCTCTTTTGGAATGAAGTAGTCTCCAATCATGCAAGAGTCCATGGCCATGTGAGGAACCAAAAAAGGAAGAGGTGGGTGAAGTCTCAATGTCTCCTTGATAACTGCTTTGAGGTATGGAAGACTCTCTATGTCCTTTTCTTCCATTTTCCTATCAGAGCCTATTTTGCTCCTTAGTTCCATTTGCACTTTCGTTAGGGTTCTTGGGTTGTGCAGAAGCTCCGCCATCGCCCACTCTAGTGTGCTTGTTGTCGTGTCTGTCCCTGCAGTGAACATTTCCTACAACACAATAATATTGTTATCAATATCACAAACTGCCATGTTTCTTCTCTCTATCAATCTTTGTTTATTCTCTCCATGATTTGACATAAATTAACTTTTTGTGATGGTTATCATTATTTAGAAGCATCTACCATAAATTTCTAACATGGCCAGTTCCAACTAATACCTAAAACAATTAAAAATGGATTTTTTTTTCCTTCCATTTTTACAATATTTTAATCTTGCTCTTGCACTTATTCCAAGTACTTGAAATTCGAATCTTATCTTATAAAAGACAAATTCAAAAAGAGAACTGATGTAAAAAATTAGCGTACATATATATTTTCTATACCAAATGTGAAGTTGACTACTTACAAAGACAACAACGTTGATAGTTCTTGAAGTAAAACTGTAGGGCCCGCTGACACCATCCCCACGAAACTGCAAGAGCACATCCAAGAAGTCTTTACTGTTTCCATTTCCAACAATATCATTTTCCATCCTTTGTTTGATGAACCATCCTGCTATCTCAAAAGCTCTTTCAACATGGAACTGTGTGTTTCTCCTTATACCTTGAGGGTCAAGCCACTTCAATATTGGGAAAAAATCTGCAACGTTGGGTTTCCCAGCATATTTCATAACCTTAATCGCATGATAATAGAATCTAGCCCCTCTCTCCATTTCAGGGTCTAACAAATCCTTTGAAAAAATAAGGTTCCCAATGAGGTTAAAAGCCATCAAGAAAAAGAATTTGCCAACATCAACGGCACAATTACTAGACTCACCAGCAGCTTCATCTATCAAGTGAACCATGCGGTCTATGCATTTTGCACGTACACCTCGCATAGCGTCTAAGCGACTAGTCACAAAGAACTCAGTGGTGCTCAAGCGCCTAAGCATGCGCCAGTGCGCATCATATTGAGAAGTTATGAGTGAACCTTCGCTACCATGGTTATGATTCCCTTTCATGGCCTCATAAACCTTCCTTCCTGCAAGAGCCGCATCGTTGTTTTTGAACATGTCGCGGGCTGCTTCACAGGAAGAGACAACCACGGTGCACATGGAACCTAGCCAAAGGGTCATGATAGGACCATGTTTACGAGACAGTATTGTAAAGGACTCGTGTGGTGGTGACAAACCTAGCTGGAAAATGTTGCCAACCACTGGCCAACATCTTGGTCCAGGTGGAAGCTGATGACCAAGTTTCACTCTTCTATGTTCCATCACCATTGCCAACCACATCCATACCAAAACGGCTAATACCAAACCCACAACCCCGTAATATTCCATATTTCCTTCGTCTGATAATGATTATATTGATTTAGCTATAGGGCGCCTTTCCTTCTTATATAATTGCTTCCTGGCACCATCAAACAAAATCATCTATATCAGCCAATGGGGAATATTATTTCCTATGTATAATATTTACCCAAAAAATGATTTTTTATACTCTAAAATATGTGCATACTTTGCAAAATTTAACCAAACCTCAATTATCTTATCAATCAATGTTGACTACATGGATCAATTGCTGTCAAAATATTCTAACATATACTGAAATAAGTAAGATTAATGATGAAAAAATGAAGTTGCTCTCTAATTCATGACAAATTTTTATAAAATTTTCTCTCACTAATGTAATTTTTTTTAGTATGAATCATATTATTTTTTTTAACAAATAGATGTCAATATCAGGATCTACAAATAAAGATGGTACAAATTTTTATTATTTCTCGTCTCTCTTTACCTTTTGTATTTAGGGACATTAGTTGAACATTTAAAAGTTGACAACATATTTGACATTGTATACAAATATGTCAGAGTATATTGATTTGACCCTTCAAAACAAAATACTATTGATTTGACTCGTAAAAAGAGAAAATAAAAAAAGTAAAATTGTATCTACGTCATATATAATTACGAACTACGGTATTGGACAACACAAATATCGTACAAGTAACATTTCACAGTATTAAATTATCGATTGAATTAATGCCATTTATTTTGTTACAAAAAAGGATATAAAAGCTTTTTTTTAACCAGAAGCTTTTAAAAGTTGAAATACCATTTGAGAGTAAAGGTGTTTCAAAATAGTAGATCAAATGAATTTATTCGTGTCAACTGGTAAGAATAATTGATTATAAAACGTTGGTTGATAAACACAAAATATTGGAAGCATAAAATCTAGACAAGAATTATACATTTGTCCGAGATTTCAAATGTTTTTAGATACGGCCATGCGTGTTACACTATGGTCCCCCTAATCTTGATGACTGTGGTGAGCTTGAATTGAACATTGATAATGGTCCCAGAACAGAATTAATGGTTACTCTATATTCCGTACCAATTAAAAATGCCAGTATTCAATTGCCATTGCTGTCTTATACGTCGTTTGTGCATGACCATATACAAACTTATGTTTCGTAATCAATTTTGTAATATTTCTGAACAACATGGTTTACAATTCAAACAAAAAGGGACAAAATTATTGGGCTTATTTATGTTATTATTGATCAAATCCATATCTTTCTTTCTGCAGGATATACTCTGTCTGTCTCGTAAGAAAACAATACCCATAACATAAACAATATTGTTAGAGACAATGCAACCTAAAACTTCACACTTTATACCCTCTAATAAATTAAGATAAGATATCTCATTTTAAGTTTGAACTTTGAACCTTTTGGCCCCAGGTAAGACAATGACTTGAATAAAAAATAAAGATAATATTAGTTTTTTTATATTTTATATATATTTTTTGTCCTTTATTTTTGGTGATTCACGAGTTCCTCCAAATTCTCTGATGGAGTTAGTTATTACTAACAACGATGGAAACTTCATTCACATTTATAACACGATAACAAAAAAAGTATTGTTTTTAAAAAATGGATTAATTGTTTTAGGTCCATATGAAATTGAGACCTTCTCAATTTAGTATCTTTTAAATTTTAATTGAATTTTGGTCCTTCACATATTTGCACCTTGTAAGAATAGACTCCGCCAATGTTTTTGATTCGATTTATAATGACAGATGTGTTTGGAGTACTGATGATAGGATAGGGGACTAAACTGTGAGGAGTACTGACCATTTTTGCACTCAAGAACTCATTGATACTGACCTCCTCAAAGTCCCCGGTGAATGGCATAGTATTTGGAGAATTCAAGTTCATCTGAAGTTTAAAAATATTTTATGGTTCATTTGTAGGAATTTCATTCAACTAGAATTCGACTTAATGATAGCTAGAGGTGTGAATTGTTAAAGCAATTGTGTGTTATGTGACTCCGGCCTAGAGGATTCTCTCATGTTTTTTTTCCACGTGATCTAACAGTTGCAATATTTGAAGGACAACTACTTTTTATGATTCCATTTGCATAATTGCGGAGAACAATAGTGATGTCTGCATATTTTATCTACAAATAATTCAAACAGCAAAGTTTGGAATAATGTTCTTCAGTTGTAGCAGGAAGTTTATAGCTGAACAGTTGTTCAAATCAAGGGGTGCTGTGTGTGGACGTAGCCATCTAGGGGGGAAATTCAAATGTAATACCAATGTATCCTTTAAATCCAATCCAATAATAAGAAGATTGGTATTGGTGTATGTATTACATACGAAAATGATGGATTTGTATAAGCCAAAATGTGTTGTTTATGTTGATGAAACGCTTGAATTACTATAGGTGCTCAAATGGGTTCATGAGTTAAACTTGTGACCAATAGATTTTGACTTAGACTCGAAAATAGTTATTGACATTTTTCCTCTTCCTTGATAATTTTTGACGGAGTTTGGTGACTTGATATGTCATGTAGAAATTTATCTTCATCTTAAGGTTGTTCATATCATGGTAGAGTTACCTCATTGTATTAAACACATTTTAATTAATGAAATGCTATAAGGTTTTAAAAAAAAATAGTTCTCGCCCTTAAAAATAAGATGAAAGGAACAAATATTAGACCTTACTCCATTGGTGCCTACTAAAACTCTTTTTCAGATTTTCTTTTTCAAAATTTTTATTCAAGAATTTTTATAAAATCTTTTTCGAAATTAAAATATTAGAAAAAAATTATTTTTTACGAAAACAAAAAATTCTGGAACTTAATGTATTTAAAAATTTTCGAAAATAATTAGAAAATATATTTTGAAAAAGTTCGTATTTTTCTTTCGAAATTAAAAAGTTTGATTGTCATTTTTATACAAAAAATAAAAAATTTGGAAAATCTTTTTTCTTCTTATTTTTACAATTTTTTTATTTTCCTAAACTTTTTTTTAATTTCAAAATTGTTTTTCTAAATTTTGTTTTTTTATTTTAAAAATTATATTCCAGAATTTTTAATTTTTGTTTAGAAAATTCAGTTTTTTTCGAAAATAAAGTTTTTTACGATTTTTTTATTTTCTAAAATTAATTTTCAGAATTTTTTAAATTGATATAACTTCATTTATATTATTTTTTTTCATATTTTATTTTTAAAAAATAGGCATGATGCCACCTGTGCCCTTAAAAAACTAAAAAACAAATTAAAGGGGGGGCACATCTTGCACCTAGAGCTTCAGCCAGCACGCAGGTTTTGAGCTGGAATCTAAACTTTTTTTTTACAGGGGTAAACCGAAACTTGCACAAATTACAGGGGTAAAGACATATTAATCGTTTTTTTAACTGCAAATATAACTCAGTTACATAACCCAACACTTTAAAACTAAATTTGCCAAGGCAGAAACAAATATCAAGAACAAAAACTAATTCACAAACGATGGCGGGAGAGAGCAAGACAGGAGCTTCCAGTTGAGATTGCAAAATTCGATTTGTGCTTCCAGTTGATTTTCTTCTTCGTTTTCTATCCCTCGTTCTTTCTTCACTGTCCTGCGGTTTGGTCCCCCTCGTCTTGATTTGCTCAAAGGTATTTATTTTGAGAAATTGAACAAACCTTCAATCACACTAAATATTTGTTATCGTCAAATTTGTCTAATTTCTTTCTATCTATAGGCTTTTAAGAACTTTGTTTGTTATTTATCTAACCTAGGTCACTTCTTATTCTCAGACGGCACAAAATGCCATATCATGCTTCTTCTTCTTCTGTTGTCGCTGGTGATCCTTATTATTACTTATTCACTTTAACATATAATTTAGTTTAAGAGTACAAATTTAATTATACTAAAGATTCTTTCTCTACCAGATGCCGGTACAAACAAAAGCTTTTCAAAAATAAAAATAAAAAAGGGTAGACCTAGGGTGACCTGTTTTGACGATGTCCCTTCTCAGCCTCTTTCCGAGGAGGAGAAAAAGTACATTGAGGAATCGCTTGTTCCTATTGATTCTACTGATCATGACGAGTTTCATGATGCTTGTGTGGTTCCTGGACGTCCACATAAAGTAAATGTACGTACTTGAAATTTTATATCCCTCGACTAGCTATTTCCTTTTATGATCGATGTATAAACCTTTTTTCTTCTTTTTGGTAGCCCTCAACATGTTTTTGCTGCCAAAGGTTTGATCCACAATCGTCCTAAATATTGCAGACTTTTACCGGTTGAGGATTTAAAAAAGGATCCCTCCTTGTTTCACAGGCTAACCAAATCTGCCACTTTGGCAATAGCGGATTACAGTTCAAAGACAAAGAGAAACTATCAATTTGTCAATATTGAGATGGTTGTTCTGAAAATAGTTAATGGAGTCTTTTACTATATCACCTTTCAAGCTAATAATGCTGAGAATGAATGTGAAACTTTTGAAGCCATGGTGTTTACTAAACGTGGGATGAGAGAGGTTAGGGGAATCTGGATGAAAAGGAGCAAAGATTGGTAAATTTTTTTTTCTTTTTTGTCTTTCTTATTTTGCAATTTATTTTAACCTTTTTTCCAATATGTTTCTCTGCATCTGAAATCATTTGATACATGGCAATGGTTTTCCGCACCCCATATGTTTAGCCTCATTTTTTTCGTAGGTTGTCAATTTGTCGTGTTTACCGTCCATCTTCAGTTGCGACCTGTATATGTTCATGCATGACATTTTGGATGCAATTAAGATATTTCATAACAGCATGCCAGCGTGATGCCCCGTCCCGCCCGCTAATTTGCCTACCTTGCAATTTTAGCTTTGCTTTTTGCTCGGTTCTTTCCTTTCCGTTCCCATTATTTTATGATCTTTTCATTTGTTCCTATGCAATTTGGGTTATATTTAAAAACAATATCATCACATTCTTATTCTTTTCGTAAATTTCCTTTGTAGCGTGTTTGTATATATTTAAAACGAAAACATTAACATCTCTCCTTTCATGGGGTTGTTAGTTGTATTCCCTTTTTTCCTCTTGAAAAACTAGATCCTTGTCTATATATAAATAAATAAACTTAATAGAGTACATATTAGTCGTTTTGATCAAAGTAATTGTTTTACGGCCACATAATTTATGCATTTAACAATTCGACCCTTGTTTTCTTCTTTCTACAACTTGTGCTCCACCTTCCCCACCGGCCACTTAACTGTTTGGCGACAATATTAGAGTCGGCGGAATCTTCTATCGACTTATACCACCCCATCCTTCTCTGTTTCAACTCTTAGCTTCCCTTACATTCCACTTGTTGGTGGTAGTAAAATTGCCCTACATGTGTCCTTCGCGCCTTTGCAAACAGGGGACCGTTTAATTGTTGTAGTTAAGCTGTTGGGAAATGAATGGTGAGACAGGTCTGCGTGAACATGGCTGGAGGAACCGTTGTCTGGATAGGGGTTATGGGGTGTGGTAGACCTGTTGGACAATGACTTTTGTCGCTTACTAATCTTGTCAGCAATGGGTGATGGGTTGCAGATGTTTAGGCTGTGAATATATAATTCTTTGTTCTAGAAGGAATAATAGGTAGTTTATCATTTTGCCCTCAACTACTATACATTTCATGTGAATAGCAGTTGAGTTTTTTGTCCAACGAAAAAAGGGGATAAGGATGTTAGCTAACCCCTAACAAAAATATCTATTTGCTTTTCTTCTATTGCATAATTTTTTTTTACATCCTGTTCTGTAAATTCAGTCTAAATAACCTTTACCTTGATTCTTGAGAGCCTTCTATATGATTTAGCGTACATGCTCATTTGGTTCTTGTTGACATAATTATGGGTCTTTTGTTTGCTTGTTTTGTTCAGGTACGTTGGCACTCTCAGCGAGCTGATAGATTAGGTTTTGGATCTCATACAATCCGATCCTCTTGTCTTTTATTTTATCCTTTATTATTCTATGGCAAGCCGCACCTGCACTCGTTTGTTAAATCATGTAGGAAGCTCTCCTAGCTACCCATATTAGACATACTATGCCTTTGTAATGCTTTTGTTGTGCCAAGTAATTTGTGATAATTGTGGTGGACTTCTTAATGCTTGTAATTTAAACGTTCACTGTGGAATAGTATGCGTGTCTACATAGACGTACTATATGTTTTAGGTGTTTTTTATTTTTCATGAGAAGTCTCCAACATCTTTTGATTCCTTCGTGTAGAATAACTTCTTAACTACTAGAGAAATTGAACTTCCAAAACAATCATTTTTAACGAGATTCTTTTACACAACCTTTTTCATACAATTATTAGATGACCAAATATGTGATTCAATATTATCAATATATATACAGAGGATATATCAAATGTGAGAGCTTTTATTTTGAGAGATGAGAGGGTTAAATCCCAACCCTTAGATCAAATGATTACCCTAATGTATAATCCATTACTTCTCGTTGCCTTAACGAGTTCAATTAGATTTTTTTGTTTCCATCTTTAACAATTGACGTTTATTGTGCTCAATTTCTGTTTGGACAATAGTTTTTTCCTTTTAACTATGAAATTCATTGCAACAACTTTGAAAATCAACCCTTCAATAAATATATATAAAAAAATAAATAACATATCTTTCATAAACTTTGCAATGAATTAGTGGATCATGGTTTAAAGTCTTATCCAACATCTCAAGAAAAAAGTCCAGAATGTCATGATATCCACAACCAAAAGTTTAATTAATTTACATTAATACTAACCCATCCCAAAAAGGCTTATGATGCATATGTTCATATACGGTACTAATTTGGATATGAAATACGACAAATCTTAAAAATTGAAATACATTAATATAAAAAATTATATTGAAACATGTTTTTTAATTGTTATATTAATATTTTTGAACTAAAACTCAAAACTTTTAAGAAACATAAATATTGGATTTTGAATTTGATGATATGAATAGGAGGTTACGTGTAGATTTATGAGCAACAAAAATAAAATAGAGTGACACCACATAAAAGAATAAATAAATAAAAAATAGTACTAGAACGTGTTTGTGTTGACCGAAGATTAAAAAGAAGAGAAAGATGGCATTAACAAGTAGCACTTGTTTCCCTCGTCTGTTATTGTTGTTGTATCCAAACTCACCCCTCCTCCGACGCGGCGGCGGCGGCATTAAGAAATTCCATTTATACCCTTGTAGTCGTATTGTTAGATGCAGAATGATGGATTCGGCGGCACCGTTGCTTGAGTCTGTAACTGAAGAATTTAAGAATCAAAGCCTTGTTCATGAGAAGACGAAGAAACGCGAACTTGAAGATCTGAATTGGGATAATTCCTTTGTTAGAGAATTACCCTCTGATCCAAGAACCGATCCCTTTCCAAGAGAGGTGAGTCAGTCGGTGAGGTCATTCACTGTTTGCGATCTCATCTCATTTAATATTAATTGAATTGAATTGAATTTGCAGGTGTTGCATGCTTGCTATACAAAAGTATCACCATCAGTTGCAGTAGATGATCCACAACTCGTTGTATGGTCTGAATCCGTTGCCCAACTACTTGACTTGGATAATAATCAGTTAGTCTGTTTGTCTCTCTCACCTTTACTCATTAATTATTACTATCATCCATCATCTAATCCACTTTTGCAATTGCAGATTTCAAAGACCTGATTTTCCCCTTTTCTTCTCTGGTGCATCACCTTTGGTTGGAGCATTGCCTTATGCTCAATGCTATGGTGGACATCAATTTGGTATGTGGGCTGGCCAGTTGGGTGATGGTAGAGCAATCACATTAGGGGAGATACTCAATTCTAACTCTCAAAGGTGGGACCTTCAACTTAAAGGTGCTGGCAAGACTCCTTACAGTCGCTTTGCCGATGGTCTTGCAGTTCTCCGTAGCAGCATCAGGGAGTTTCTTTGCAGTGAAGCAATGCATCATCTCCAGATTCCAACAACCCGTGCCCTTTCTCTTGTCACCACTGGAAACTTGGTTACCAGAGACATGTTCTATGAGTATGCTCTCGCAACTTACACTATTCATAGAATCACTGACATAATCAATCATTTTTCACCTATATACTGTATACGTTACCAAGAAACTTTTCTGTATCTTAGCATACTCAATATCAAACTTTCTTCAACTTCACGTGTCATATTCCATGCATAGTACAACTTAACCATTAGATCACATAACAAATAAAAAAGTAAAAGTTGTATATTCTATATCATAAAAATATTGAATTGGAGATCAATACTCTGGGTTTACAGTCTAGCGTGTATGTATTGTGCACAGATTAATTTTTTATTATTTTAATAAGTTGTTAATATCACATATGCAGTGGGAACCCAAAGGAAGAACAGGGTGCAATCGTTTGTAGAGTTGCTCAATCTTTTCTGCGTTTTGGGTCATACCAACTACATGCCTCCAGAGGTAGTAATGAGGACCTGGAGATTGTTCGTCTTTTGGCAGACTATGCTATTAAACACCACTTTCCTCATATTGAGAACATGAGTAAGAGTGAGAGCTTATCTTTCAGCACGGGTGATGAAGATCATTCAGTCGTGGATCTTACATCAAACAAGTATGCAGGTAAAATCATTCTTTTAGGAGGGGTTACTTTTTCACCTAATTTTTTTTTGTTGAAGGACTAAATAGCCACTAAACATTGTCGCTCAGTCTCAGTTTAAAGTTCATGAACTGAATAAACACTTTTGATTGGTTATTCACTTATTTGGTCCTTCAGCTTAACTATCCGTCAACCCAATGCCCTAATTTCCTCATTCATTCTTTTCTGTGTAAATTGATTACATGAATTCAAACGAGTAGCTGAAACACGGGTACCAAGTAATCCCGAGCTTAATGCCCAAACTAAAATTTCAACTGTTACAGACATATATAAGAGCCCAGATAACTCAAAAATTAAGAAAAAAAGTTCACAAGACTAAAAATCCCTTGCCTAGGCAATGGTAGTACTAGTACCCAATGTTATGAATGACGGATTAGCAGTTTATGGCAGAGGGAAACAATTCAGCCATATAAGCGTGGGATTGCAACCTGTGGCACCGTAATGGCAGGTGATTCTCTCATAAATTGCCTATGGTGATTGACACAAAATGTGTGACACCATTCCGTCACAACTGCTATTTAAAAAATAAAAATAAAAACAACGCCGGTAGTACCTGATTTTGTGAACCTAATTAGAGATTAGTTACATAACTGTACGACGGAAAATATGGCATTAATTAAGCTAATTCTGACCACATATAAGCATAAATGTTCTAATTGTAAGGCAATAAGATAGATTATGTTGTCTGCTTTCTTCCTTGCACACCGTGTGCTTGGATGTGGTTATTGAATTTCTCTTTGGATTTGCAAAAAAGCAAAATAAAAAATAACATGCTACAGTCTAACCCAACACACAAACTAGTGAAACTTTTTTATCTTGGAGTGGTCAAGTTTATGTTTTCTGGATTAGACTGCTGCCTTCATCATACTATGATATGATATTGAATTTTGTATAAACCTACCGTGCGCAGGTATGGCTGTTATTTTCTGCTTAATTCTTTGGTAATCTACTTCTGGGGCTTCACGGCCTCCTGTTTTTGTTATTAGTGTTGAGGCTATACAGCTTCCAACTTGGGTTGACTGGGAATAATGATAATGTGCACCTTCTGTTTCAGTGTTTGGTTTACTTGAACATCTAGAAAAAAGAAAATAAACTTCATTTTTCTTTAGTCAATTATTTTTTTTGAGCTTTTGTCTTGTTATATCTTCTAGATCATTTATATTCACGTGTCGTAGAGAAGGGACATTTGGCTCCTTTAAAACTCAGACAACAGATTTTTTTTATTTTCAACAAGATGATGCTGTTATCTACGTTATGAACCACAACATTCAGTTACTTTTCCTGCCCAAGACTATGAAGGCTCCATAAGGGAAATAACGCCCAAAACAGGGAGACTGAGAAATCAGTGTGTTTACTTTAGACTATGGAGTGAACATCTTACCTTTATATATGAAGAGTTGGGGTGGCATTGTTCCCCTTGTTGCATGGTAGTGCAGATATCACCCAGAATCATCTCTGTCATGGTCAGGAAGAGAAATTTCTTTACACACCAAGTCCATCTTATTTTGACAGTTGTCCAAGTGTATCTCTGCATTAGGTCTAGTCAATTAAGTTAGCCTTGGATATGGCTAACTTGGATGGGGTCCAAGCAATAGGGTTGGTTTGGTGGCAGGATGTTGGGCTTGGTCAAGTAGGCCTATATGGTCCAGTTAGTTCTTTCTAAAAATTGCTTTCCAGCACATTTTGAAAGTAGTGAATGAGGATCTGTATTGTGCAAGATTTTGTTATGTGGCAGCTCTGTTGTCAATAGCAGCCGCTACCGGTGCTATCGTGGCGCAGCCAAAAATGACAAAACACGATGCAGCGCTACAAGGCGGAGCGTTTGGAGAAAGCGGGTGAAGCAGCCGATATTCGGTGGACCGGAGCGGTCAAAATTGGGTCAAAGCGGCTGATATTCACTTAAAACCTTTTTTTCAAGGTCAAAATCGTACAATCGGAGCAGCTGGATCTGATTTTACGCGGGTCAAATTGTACCCTTGATCCACGGTCAAGAGAAGAAGAATGAGAAGAAATGACATGAAAGAAATCTTTGGCTGCACTGTGAAAAAACTGAGGAGGAGTAGTGAATGAAAGAAGAAAATTGTTTGTTTTTGCGGCGGCTGCATGCACAGTATTAGGTCTAGGGTTTATTTGTTAGTGAAGACTTGTGTGGGCTGGCCAAGTTTAAACCCGATTATAATGGGCTTAAAAAAATGTTTTGTTTTATTACTTTCCCTGCACGGCCTCTTGACCTTTTATTTAAGAAAAAAACAAATAGATTTTTTTTATATATAAATAAAAAAACAATA
>Ga0209282_1001611_pt1 | contig 12513 bp, 8 predicted proteins | sample Mtrugardesep15_FD_187529 | JGI IMG/M metagenome (GOLD analysis project Ga0209282, IMG submission 187529) | Root nodule microbial communities of legume samples collected from California, USA - M. trunc garden sep15 (SPAdes) (version 2) | ecosystem: Host-associated > Plants > Roots > Nodule...
AATCCTACGACGACATCGTCGCCCATTGCTGCGATGCCTGGCGAAAGCTCGAAAGCCAGCCCTGGCGCATCATGTCTATCGGACGCAGAGAATGGGCAAATCGGTTCTGATCAGTGAGAACGCGTATTATCCCCGCTGTTCAAATTTCCCGAGCCAGCTCTGTTCTTCTTCATCAGACCAAACTCTAGTCAGTGCAGGTCAGAGATCATTTGGCGCGGCTTGTTCTCCATGGAGCCTCCATTCGGTCTCCACCGAATCTGCATTCGGGAAGTGTTTACCCCACCCACTCATCCAAATCCAACTTGGCAAGTGGCAGATGAGAACGACCAACGTCACGATCGCGATGTCAGTAGGCAGGCACAGGTGGAACCTCGCGATCAGTTGTAGCTTGAGTACAAAGGTTCGTTAGATGACAACGGAATCGGAAGCTGGGAACGCGTTTAGCATATTTATTCACCAGATGCTTGAAGAAACAAGCATAGATCACATGGTCGAGAACGTGTCTCTTTTTGCGCGACGTTTCAACTGCAGCTCGATCAGCTATGGTCCTCAACCGCACGTTCAGACTGTGCAAAGAGAAAGCAGAATTAAGCTGCCCACACTCTTGACATATCCTAAGGAGTGGCAGGAGCATTGTTTCAAAAGCGGCTATGACAGGCTCGCTCCAGGCTTAAGGGTGAGTCCTTTTCAGTCGTCCCCTATACTATGGGATCAAGCGTACAAAGACCCAAACACCACCGACAGAGAACGACGTATCTTCGACGAGGCTAAAGAATTTGGCCTTCAGACAGGTGTAACCATACCCCTGCGCGGGCGGTTGGACGATTTCCCGATCATGAGCTTTGTACAATCAGAAACGAGCGGTCTAAGCAAATTCGCGGTGTCATGGCTCACGTCTGCGGCGTTCCTTTTTCACGATAGAGTTGAAGGGCGCGTGGAGTTGAAAGCCGACGTTCCTAGCCTTACTGCCAGAGAAAAGGAGTGTCTTACGTGGGTCCGACAAGGAAAATCCTCCTGGGCAATTGGAACTATACTTGAAATTTCTCCGCACACAGTCGATTTTCATATCAAGCATGCGAAGAGCAAACTGGGAGCTGAGAACAGACGAGTTGCCGCAATGGAAGCAGAAAGGCTAGGACTGATCAAGCCAAAGTTTTGGCTGCTATGAACATGCCGGCAGCCTTCGTTAATCAACTTCCACATTCTGGTGTCCACCTCTTCGTTGGTGGACACGTCGTGCCCCAGCGCACTCGACACAACAGGTTACAGTTATTTAATGACGCTTACGGTTGACCTCGGCGGGTATAACGCCCTCCTATTAGTCGAGCAACTGTTAGGAGTAAGCCGTGCATACCAAATTGATTCTCATCGTTGAAGACAATGAGGAACTCCTCTGCTCACTAGAGAGGCACCTTTCGGAACATGGTTTCCGGACCATCAGTGCCTCCGATGGATTCAAGGGCTTCAAGCGGTTTCAGACTGAGAAGCCCGATCTGGTCGTTCTCGACCACGGGCCGCCACGCGTTAACGGCTATCAGTTACTGGAAAAAATTCGACATTTCGGCGATACGCCGGTCATTATGGCGACAACTTGGAACTCGCACGATGACGAGTTGCGGTGCCGTTACCTAGGGGCAGATGATTACCTTCCCAGGCCGATCCATAATGCGGTGCTGACAGAACGTGTTAGAACTTTGCTGAGGAGGGGCGAGGATCGTGGTGCGATTAGACCGATCCACTACAGGAAATTGACAATCGACCCGGACGAATACACTGCGTTCGTCGACGGTCCGCTCGGTGCAATAGAGCTGAAGCTGACTAACTCGGAGCTAAAGCTGCTCGCCCATATGGCTCGTTGCCCGGGACAGGTCTTCGAGCGTGCGGACCTCATCTACGCCTGCTTTCCCGATAGCAACATGCTCCTTAGGACGATCGATAGCCATGTGTCCAATTTGAAGCGCAAACTAGCTGGCGCAGGCGTTGACGGTTACTTGGAAACCGTCCGGGACGTCGGATACCGAATGAGAAATCTGAATACCAACCCAATGGATGCATGATATCCTCGCTACTAATCTACGCGCGTTTGATCGCGAAGTCTAACAACTTGGAGAGATTTATGGTTTTACGAATGGAGTCTCCTGCTCCTGCGCTCGAAGTGCAGGACTGGATCCGCGGCGAGCCCCTCCCGAACTTCCAACCCGGCAAGGTGTACATTGTCGCCTTTTGGGCCACCTGGTGCGGACCAAGTGTGTCGACGATGCCTTCTCTGATTGAGTTGCAGCAGAAATACAAGGGCAGCGGGGTTGAGGTCCTTGCAGTCGCAGCAGATGAAGAGGCGGCAACAGCTTACGAGGTTCGAGGGTATTTGGACGCATGGTTCACGGAAAAATTCCCGAAGTTGAACTTTCGGATCGGGCTCGACTGCACAGGCGAAATGAAAAAGTTCTGGATGCAAGCAAGCTTGTCTATGGGAATTCCATCCTCGTTTGTGGTCGACCGAGACAGCCGCATCGCCTTTATCGGTCATCCGGCGGAACTCGATGACGTTCTGCCGAAAGTGCTCGACGGCAGCTGGCGCACCAGCGATCAAGCAAAAACCGCCGATAGGGAGCGGATCGCCAGAGGGCGAGAAGAAGTGTTTCTTTTCAAGGTCTCGCAGGCGATAAAGATGGAGGATTGGAAGACGGCGCTCTCGGTGATCGAAGAGGCCATCGCTTTGATGCCAGATAGCATCCAACTCCGAGCGGCTCATGCCGACACGTTGCTTCACAAAATGCGCGACATGCACACCGGCCTTCCCGTACTGCGCCAATTGGTTCGCGACGCTATCGACAGAAATGACGAAAATTGGCTGTTGGGGGCGATGAACCAACTCTCGAATCCAGCGTATGATTATACGGGCTTTCCGTCTGTCGAGCGCTTCGCTATGGGCAAGGAGCTCTCCGAACACATCCTTGCACTAAAGGAACTAAAAGATGACGTAAAGGCGTACTCTTATCAGTTGGTCGCTCGATACTACCATGAGAGCGGCAATAAAGCTCGCGCGGAGGAATTGCTCGCGCTCGCGCTCGCGCTCGTAGACGGACTGTACCTCGCAGTCAACATAAAGCAGCGATGGGTAGCAGATTTGCTGCAGACCTTAGCCAACTACAGGGGCCAGAAGGTTTGTTACAACGCCATGAGTGCGGTTCCGGAAAACCATGCCAAGCCGAAGGCGAATTAGGAGAATCTGCAGGGTTCTGTGAGGTCCGTGCTCTGGGTATGTGGCCCTCACTATTCGGACCTCATTGAAGCCGGATTGAGCGAAGGCGCGGGTGTTTGACCTACGGGGATTTAGCCGAAGCGGTGGATTGTGTTTGGCCCGGTCAAGCCGTGCCGGAGGCAGGTGGATAGGTTTTGGATGGAGGTTCCTGCGGGCACTTGCGGCGTCTTTGATGTCCCTGTCGGTTGGATTGCCTGGCGCGCACCCTTTGTGCTGTGGCCGGTTCTGCCATTCGCCGGCCTCCTCCAGCACCGCATCGGTGACCGCCAAGATCAGGTCCGGTGACACATCAAGGCCGTAGAGCTCCACCAGACGCCCCTGGATCTCGCGAACCGTCATTCCGCGGGCACACATCGAGATGATCTTCGCATCGAAATCCGGAAAGCGACGTTGATATTTGGCGATCAGCTTCGGATCGAAGGTGCCGGCCCGGTCGCGCCGGATGGTCAGCGTCATCTTCGACGTCCCGGTCAACACGGTCTTCCTCGAAGACCGTTGCGACGGTTGCCAGAACCACCTTCACGGTGCTCGCCCTCAAGGTGCTCATCCAGTTCCGCATTCAAAATCCGCTCCGACAGCGCCTTCATCGTCCAGAAGACCGTCCTTGCCGAAAAACCTCAGACGGATCGCGATCGGCAAGAAGCTGATCCAAAAGTTCATTCTCTATAGCCATGTGATGATTCTCTCCTTTCCATCATCATGCCCTCACGCACAGAATTCCTGACAGTCCCTCCCGGCTCGGAAACAACCAGATCCGGGGTCGCGCCAGCTTCCAATAGACCCCCAGGATCGCGAGCAACTGCGCCGACAGCATGACGTTGCGCTCCTTGCCGCCGTTGCCGTGCTCGACGCGGATGATGCCGCGTTCGCCATCAATGGTCCCGGTAGGGACGATGGTTACCCATCGCCCCCCGGTCAGATCCGTACGTGCGGCACTACCGCATACGGCTCCTATCGGATGTTGTGACGGTAAGCCGAGCATCTGGATGCGGATGCATCAGGCGGCACGGTGGCAGGTATTTGCGAAGCAGCCTTTGGAAACGCTCCCAAGACAGCCGGTGTCGTTGGCTCCGACGCATCAGAGCGTGTCGCCACGCGCGACCAACTTCCCAGCGGAATCCTCCCAATCTTCTCAGATTGTCTGGCACCGCATGGTCACGGCGCTCGCCCTCGAGGTGTTCATCCAGGTCGCGTTCAAAATCCGCTGCGATAGCGCCATCTTCAGATCGTCCGATCTTCCACCAAGCCGTCCTCGCCGAGAACCTCGAGGAGGACGGCCCGCCGCGAACTGATCCCATGCACGGTGGCTGTACTTGCCGATTGGATGGCGCCCGCACCAAACGTTGCAGGTCACGCTCTCGTGAAGGTCATTAGACGGAGTAGTACATCTTAAACTCGCTGGATTGCGGTGTCCTCTCGAGCAAGGTGACCTCCTGCATCTTCAGCTTGATATAGCTATCGATGAAGTCGTCGTCGAAGACTCCGCCAGCCCTGAGGAACGCGCGGTCCTTCTCAAGACTGACAAGAGCTGCGCGCAGGGAGCCGCAAACAGTCGGGATCTCCTGCTGCTCGCCCTGCGGCAATTCGTAGAGATCCTGATTCGTCGGCACTCCGGGATCGATTTTGTTCAGGATGCCATCGAGACCGGCCATCAGGACCGCCGCGAAGGCGAGGTAAGGATTGGCGGCTGAATCAGGGAAGCGGACCTCGACTCGCGTGGCCTCCGGCGAGGTCGCGAACGGAATGCGGCAGGAGGCAGACCGATTGCCGGCTGAGTAGGCAAGCAGAATCGGAGCCTCGTAGCCCGGGACGAGACGCTTGTAGGAGTTTGTTGTCGGGTTGGTGAAAGCGTTGAGTGCCCTTGCGTGTTTGATGATGCCGCCGATGTACCACAGGGCCTCCCGGGACAGGCTGGCATGCTCGTCACCAGCGAAGAGAGGCTTGCCGTCCTTCCACAGCGACTGGTGCAAGTGCATGCCCGAGCCGCTCTCTTCATATACCGGCTTGGGCATGAAGGTCGCCGTCTTACCAAGTTGATGCGCGGCATTGAGAACACAATATTTTAGGGTCTGGATGGAGTCGGCGCTGCGAAGTAGGGTGTCGTACTGTATGCTGAGCTCGTGCTGGGCAGGAGCCACCTCGTGGTGATGCTTCTCGACAATCACGCCCATGGCCTTCGTCACTGCCAGCATCATGCCACGCATGTCCTGACCGGAATCCAGCGGCGGAACCGGCAAGTAACCGGCCTTGCTCTGGATGCGATGACCGTGGTTGCCGCCCTCAGGATGCGTACCGTCGCCGATCGGCAGCTCGGAGGATGTGAGCTTAAAGCTGGTGTGGTAGGGGCCGAACGTAAACTCCGCCGAGTCGAACACGAAGAATTCGGGCTCGGGGCCGACATAGTTCCTATCGGCAATTCCCGTGGAGTTCAGGTAGGCCTCCGCCCTCTTCGCGATTCCCCGCGGATCCCGGTTGTAGGGCTCGCCCGTCTTCGGCTCGAGAATGTCGCAGATGATCATCAGGGTGGACGCGGAGGTGAACGGGACCACCTGGGCGGTCGCCGGATCGGGCATAAGGGTCATGTCGGATTCGTTGACCGTCTTCCAGCCGGCAATGGACGAACCATCAAACATAATGCCGTTAGCAAACGTGGCCTGGTCGACCATCGAGGCGTCGTAGGTAATATGATGCCACTTGCCGCGGGGGTCGGTGAAACGAAAGTCGATATATTGGACTTCGTCATCTTCGATAAACTTAAGCACAGCCTTGGCGGTCTGCATTCTGGTCTGACCTCTTCTGCCTGTAAGATTGCCCTCTGCACTGATGCCTAGGGGTGATGAAGGTGAGCTTAGATGCCGTCCGATCGGAATCATGGCGCTTTTTGTCGATGTGATCATGGAACGCTTTCTCCACTGTCCAATTTCATGCGCTCCATGTCCTCGAGCGCGCGGCGGTATTCGGCCGGCATCACCTTGCGGAACTTCGGCCGGTAATCCGCCCAGTGATCGAGGATCTCCTTGGCGCGGACCGAGCCGGTATAGTGAAGATGGCTCGAGATGAGCCGGTAGAGGCGCTCCTCGTCGTGGCGCGTCATGTCGCCCGAGACGTCGACCATGCCCTTGTGCATGAGGTCGCCGCCGTGGTGATGCAGCTTCTCCAGCATGTCGTCCTCCTCCGGAACCGGCTGCAGCTCGACCATGGCCATGTTGCAGCGCCGGGCGAAGTCGCCCTCCTCATCGAGCACGTAAGCGACACCGCCCGACATGCCGGCGGCGAAGTTGCGGCCGGTGCCGCCGAGAACGACGACGACGCCTCCGGTCATATATTCGCAGCCGTGATCGCCGACGCCTTCCACGACCGCGATGGCACCAGAGTTTCGCACCGCGAAGCGTTCGCCGGCCACGCCGTTGAAGTAGCACTCGCCGGAAATCGCGCCATAAAGCACGGTGTTGCCGACGATGATCGACTGATGCGGCACGATCCGCGCGTTCTGCGGCGGCCGAACGACGATGCGTCCGCCCGAGAGCCCCTTGCCGACATAGTCGTTGCCGTCACCAACGAGGTCGAAGGTGATGCCGCGGGCGAGGAACGCGCCGAAGGATTGGCCCGCAGTGCCCTTGAGGGTCACGTGGATCGTATCGTCCTTCAGCCCCTTGTGGCCCCAACGCTTGGCAAGGGCGCCCGAAAGCATCGCGCCGGCCGAGCGGTCGACATTCTTGATCTCGGCCTCGAAGGCGACCGGCACCTTGGTCTCCAGCGCCAGTTTCGCCTTCTCGATCAGTTTGCGGTCGAGAATATCCTGAATCGGATGGTTCTGACGTTCGGTCCAATAGGTTGCTTCCTTCGGAGCCTCCACCTTGTGGAAGATCTTCGAAAAGTCGAGGCCCCTCGCCTTCCAGTGCTCGATCATCCGGTCGCGTTCGAGCAGGTCCGAGGCACCGATAATCTCGTCAAGCTTTCTTGCACCGAGCGATGCGAGGAGTTCGCGCACTTCCTCGGCAACGAAGAAGAAGTAGTTGACGACATGCTCGGGCGTGCCCTTGAAACGCTTCCTCAACACCGGATCCTGTGTGGCGACGCCGACAGGACAGGTGTTCAGATGGCACTTGCGCATCATGATGCAGCCGGCCGCGATCAGCGGCGCGGTGGCGAAGCCGAATTCGTCGGCGCCGAGCAGTGCCCCGATGACGACGTCGCGGCCGGTCTTCAGACCTCCGTCGACCTGCAGAGCGATGCGGGAGCGAAGACCGTTGAGCACCAGGGTTTGCTGCGTTTCGGCAAGGCCGATCTCCCAGGGGCTGCCCGCATGCTTCAGCGAGGTCAGCGGCGAAGCACCGGTGCCGCCGTCGAAACCGGCAATGGTGATGTGATCGGCGCGCGCCTTGGCGACGCCGGCCGCAACCGTACCGACGCCGACTTCCGAAACCAGCTTGACCGAGACGTCAGCCTCGGGATTGACGTTCTTCAGATCATAGATCAGCTGCGCCAGATCCTCGATCGAATAGATGTCATGGTGCGGCGGCGGCGAGATCAGGCCGACCCCCGGCGTGGAATGCCGCGTCTTAGCGACGGTCGCGTCCACCTTGTGACCCGGCAACTGGCCGCCTTCGCCGGGTTTTGCACCCTGCGCCACCTTGATCTGCAGCATGTCGGCATTGACCAGATATTCCGTCGTGACGCCGAAGCGGCCCGAGGCAATCTGCTTGATCGCCGATCGCTCCGGGTTCGTCGAACCGTCCGGCAGCGGCAGATAGCGATCGCTCTCCTCACCACCTTCGCCGGTGTTCGACTTGCCGCCGATCCGGTTCATGGCGATCGCCAGCGTCGTGTGCGCCTCGCGGCTGATCGAGCCGAAGGACATCGCTCCCGTCGAGAAGCGCTTGACGATCTCCGACGCCGGCTCGACCTCCTCGACAGGGATCGGCTTGCGGCCGGCTGCCTCGGCGTCCCTGATCGTGAAGAGCCCGCGGATCGTGTTCATGCGGCTCGCCTGCTCGTTCATCATGGCGGAGAACTCGCGATAGCGGTCCTCGGCATTGCCGCGCACCGCATGCTGGAGCGAGGCGATGGCATCCGGAGTCCAGGCGTGGCTTTCGCCGCGCATGCGATAGGCATATTCGCCGCCGATATCGAGCGTGTTGGCAAGCACCGGGTCGCTTCCGAAGGCGGCTTTGTGGCGAGCGACCGTCTCAGCGGCGATCTCCTCGAGGCCGATGCCTTCGATCGTCGTCGCCGTACCGAAGAAGTATTTGTCGACCAGTTCGGAGGAAAGGCCGACGGCGTCGAAGATCTGCGCGCCGCAATAGGATTGATAAGTCGAGATGCCCATCTTGGACATGACCTTGAGGATGCCTTTGCCGACCGCCTTGATATAGCGGTAGACGACTTCCTTTTCGTCGACTTCTTTCGGAAACTCGCCGCGCTTGTGCATGTCGACGAGCGTGTCGAAGGCGAGATAGGGATTGATCGCCTCCGCACCGTAGCCGGCAAGCAGGCAGAAATGGTGTATCTCGCGCGGTTCGCCCGATTCGACGACGAGGCCGACCGACGTACGCAGGCCCTTGCGGATCAGGTGGTGGTGAACGGCCGCGGTGGCAAGCAGCGCCGGAATGGCGACGCGGTCCGGGCCGATCTGCCGGTCCGAAAGCACGATGATGTTGTAGCCGCCCTTGACTGCCGCTTCCGCCCTTTCGCAGAGACGATCGAGCATCTCCGGCATGCCTTCGGCACCGCGGGTAATGTCGTAGGTGAAGTCGAGCGTCTTGGTGTCGAAACGTTCCTCGGTGTGACCGATCGAACGGATCTTCTCCAGGTCGCCATTGGTAAGGATCGGCTGGCGGACCTCGAGCCGCTTGGCATGTGCCATGCCCTCATGATCGAGGATGTTCGGGCGCGGGCCGATGAAGGAGACGAGGCTCATCACCAGTTCCTCGCGAATCGGGTCGATCGGCGGGTTGGTGACCTGGGCGAAGTTCTGCTTGAAATAGGTGTACAGCAGCTTCGGCTTGTCGGACATTGCCGAGATGGGCGTGTCCGTTCCCATCGAGCCGATTGCCTCCTGACCGGTCGTCGCCATGGGCGACATCAGGAGCTTCGTGTCTTCATGCGTGTAGCCGAAGGCCTGCTGCCGGTCGATCAACGAGACGTCGCGGCGCAACGCCCGCGGTTCGACCGGCTTCAGCTCTTCGAGGATGAGCTGGGTATTGTCGAGCCAGTGGCGGTAGGGATGCTTGCCGGCGAGCGACGACTTCACTTCCTCGTCGGAAATGATTCGGCCCTCTTCCATGTCGATCAGAAGCATCTTGCCGGGCTGAAGCCGCCACTTCTTGACGATCTTTTCCTCGGCGACGGGCAGTACGCCGGCCTCCGACGCCATGATGACGCGGTCGTCGCTGGTGACGATATAGCGCGCCGGGCGCAGGCCGTTGCGGTCGAGCGTCGCGCCGATCTGGCGGCCGTCGGTGAAGGCGACCGCCGCAGGCCCGTCCCACGGCTCCATCAGCGCCGCGTGATACTCGTAAAAGGCCTTGCGCTCCTGCGACATGAGCTGGTTGCCGGCCCAGGCTTCGGGAATCAGCATCATCACGGCATGCGAGAGCGAATAGCCGCCGCGCACGAGGAACTCGAGCGCATTGTCGAAACAGGCCGTGTCCGACTGGCCCTCATAGGAGATCGGCCAGAGCTTGGATATGTCATCGCCGAAAAGCGGCGAGGAAACGGATGCCTGCCGTGCCGCCATCCAGTTAACGTTGCCGCGCAGCGTGTTAATCTCGCCATTATGCGCGACCATGCGGTAGGGATGCGCGAGCTTCCAGGACGGGAAGGTGTTGGTCGAGAAACGCTGGTGTACGAGCGCAACCGCCGACTGGAAGCGTTCGTCGGCGAGGTCCTTGTAATAGGCGCCGACCTGGTAGGCGAGGAACATGCCCTTGTAGACGATGGTCGACGTCGACAGCGACACGATATAGAAACCGAGATCGTCCCCGTCCGCCTCCGCATAGATGCGGTTGGAGATCACCTTGCGGAGCGTGAACAGCCGCCGCTCGAATTCGTCTTTCGTGGCTGCCTCGCGGCCGGCGCCGATAAACACCTGGACATGATGCGGCTCGGTCGCGGCGATGTCCGGCGCCTTGGACAGCGACGAATTGTCGACGGGCACGTCACGGTAGCCGAGCAAAATCTGGCCTTCCTCGGCCACGACTTCGCTGATCACGTCCTTGAAGTGGGCGATAAGCTTCTCGTCGCGCGGCATGAAGAGATAGCCGACGGCATATTCGCCAGCCTTCGGCAGCGTAACGCCCTGCTTCGCCATCTCCTCGCGGAAGAAGCGGTCGGGGATCTGGACGAGAATGCCCGCGCCGTCGCCCGTCAGCGGGTCGGCACCGACCGCGCCGCGATGCGTGAGGTTTTCCAGCATGGAGAGACCATCGCGCACGATCTGATGCGACTTCTCACCCTTGAGATGCGCGACGAAGCCGACGCCGCAGCCATCGTGCTCGTTTCGCGGATCGTAGAGCCCCCGCACACCAATCTGGCGCCCATCGCGTGCCTCTGCGGCCATAATCGTCTTAGCATTGGTATCGGCGACTGGTGTTGTCATCGACCTGAGCCCTTTCTGCGTCGATTTCGCGTCGATTTGGATTTGGTATCACCCCCTCCCCCACCGCGGTGATGGTGGGGGAATGTCAGCCGCCCTTAGGTCCGAATGGTGTTATCGTCCAACTCACCAGGTTAACGGCTTGCTGAAGTAACGCCGCCGTCTGATCACGGGTGGGCGAAGCGGCGATGACGTGTCCGATCAAGTCTCGGTAATCGCCTTTTCTGACTATGGGCGTGTTGGGATGAACATACATCTTGACCTCGGCGACACCAGGTAGAGCGGCTGCACGACCGGCGCCCTCGATTACCTCGAGCATGCCGTCGCGATCAGGAACCAGGAACCGCGCGGATGCCGTGCGCGAATGCCGTGCGCGTAGATCGCATTCTTCGCCGATGACAAGCTTAATGTGCTCGTCGACCAGATCGACGCCATAAGCCAGCTGAATCAACTCAGGATCGGGCGTTCCCGCTAGGCGCGGGTTGACTTCAATGACGACCGGGCCGCGCTTGGTCCATCGGAATTCAATGTTCGCTGGGCCCCAACCAAGGCCGAGAGCACGCAAGCAACTCAGCGAAACATCTGCAATTCTTGCACTCTCGTCATTACTCAGCAGGGCCGGATAGCTGTACTCACGATAGACGAAATGCGGTGGGGGGCCGAAGTGGCCGGTACCTATCCCGACGAGACAACCTCCCATCATATCGGCGGTGAGGTATTGGCCCTGTGCAAATTCTTCGACCAGAATCCGCGGCCGAGCCTGCCACATGTGCCCTCCGCCCAACAGATGCCTTGTATGTTCGGCTACCTCGTCGACAGTGCGGCACATTTGTACGCCGCTGCTGCCGCTGCCGACGACGGGCTTTATAACCACCGGCAGGCCGATTTCTGCGACAGCACTTTCTACCTCCGTCGCATTCGTTGCCACGCGATAGTCAGGTATGGGAAGGCCGGCGTCCTCAAGAAGCTGACGCTGAGTGAACTTATCATGGCATTGTTTAATGGACGCGGGGTCGGGCCCGGGGAGACCGAAATGGCGGCAGAGCTTGCCAACTGTCACATAGACCGATTCATCAAGGCCCGAAAAGCCAGTGAGGCCAGCAATGTCATGGGTCAGTTTGAGCCGTGAATAGACGCTCTTCATCGCATCGAGGTCATTGGTATTGACCTGGACGGCCTCAACGCCTTCAGCGGCCAGATAGTCGTACTGCGTGGGATCAGTAGACATGGTGATTGGATTGAGGCCCCGACGCTGAGCTGCTCTCACGTATAGTGGACCGATGCTCCTATGGCCTTCGATCAGAATAAGCGCTTTCGATGCCATCGACCTTTTCCTCTATCCAATGCTGTAGTCGGTTCTAGGCTAACGACGCCATTATCGATACCTACCGCACGGAGTAGTTTGACGTATGAGCTTGCGGCCACAGCACACCCAAAGGCGTCGCCGCCAAAGGCGAAACGGGTGTGAAAATCGGTGAGCTCGGCGGCACCCGTTTGGCTCGTTGCTTGGAAGGCCGTAGTCTGCATAGAGCTGGCTCGGGAAATTTGAACAGCGGGGATAAGTGGAATTTCTGCCTGACTTTGGCATAGATGCCGGAAACAGGAGAGACCATGACGAGACGACCGCGCCGGAACCACAGCCCGGCTTTCAAGG
>Ga0209282_1001612_pt1 | contig 12510 bp, 10 predicted proteins | sample Mtrugardesep15_FD_187529 | JGI IMG/M metagenome (GOLD analysis project Ga0209282, IMG submission 187529) | Root nodule microbial communities of legume samples collected from California, USA - M. trunc garden sep15 (SPAdes) (version 2) | ecosystem: Host-associated > Plants > Roots > Nodule...
CAGTCAATGAAGTAACATTCATTGACTCAATGTAACTTGCATCCAATACACACACCTTGCATACACTAACTTCACTTTTGATAACTTATCAAAACCATGCTTTAAAGATTGCTGTCGAAAGCATCAAGAAACACAAGTTCAGACATAATGCTCAAACTCTCAGATATCGAGCCATCACACACTATGTTTATTCCGTGCATGCTCCTTAGTCGGTCAAATGGGAAAACGTAAGTGTAACAAATTCCTGCAAAACCTGTTTGGCAGGATCAACCCTGTGACTCACCAACTGTGTGACGAGGAGCACTCATGCGTGACAAGGAGAACTTGTCTTCCACAAATCCACCAACAAATGAGAATAACTAAATCCCTCAAACAAAAGCAAAATCCTACACTAACTCAAAACGCCAGATTCTAAGATGGTATAGAAATTTATCCAATTAATTGTCTGTAGTCGTTATCCTACTAATATAGCAATCCCTCAAAATTATGACTTGTGCTGTGCCAGCTCTTTCACTTAACGGGGGTAAGGGGTATATTTTCGAAACAGCCAAATTTTCAAAGAAACTCATATTAGTCCAACTTTTATAAGCTGATATGATCATAGTTGAAATAGCATCATGAATACATGTCACATTACTAGATATCATCACATACATTCTTCAGAGAAAGAAGGTAGTAAAAGCAAACACAAAATCAGATTTACAAAATAAAAACTCAACTCATTACTTTCCAAGCGATTATTACAATGAAAAGCTGAGGTCTCAAAAGCTTAACACAGCAACATATAACTCACCAACAAAACCTAGATCCATCAACTAGTGCATAAGTAACAAAATATCTTAGTGAAAATAACCAATAAAAGAAAGAAAAAGCTTATCCTACTCGACATTGACATTAATCACATCATTCCTTTCCTCTTCCTTCATTTTAGGCACAACAACCTTAAGCACACCGTTTTTCATTTCAGCTTTAATCTGATCAATCTTGTAAAGCTTCTCAGGCAAATCAATTCTGCTAGAGAATCGACGGGCACCTTCTTCATCTTCCTCACTTTCTTTAGCACCTTCACCTTTAATGGTAAGGGTATTCTGTTCAACAGAGATCTTCACATCTTCCTTACCAAGTCCAGGCATATCCAAACGAAGAAGGAGAGAATCCTCTGTCTCTTTCGCATCCCAGCCGCGTCGAGCTCCACCGGCTCCAATTCCACGTGAAGCAGAGAGGAATGGATTGTCCATTAACTGATCCACCATGTTAAGCACCTGGCTCAAGCTCCTAGTTGGAGAAAATGGATCAAAGACATCTAAAAACACAAGAGTTTAGTATTTATTTAGCATTACTGTTAGTTAATCAAATCAATTAAATAAAATAGTGAAAAATTTGAGAGAAAGAGCGATAACAACTACCTGAGAGGAAATCGTCGCGGCGAGTGCGAGGGAAAGAGCGATCGGCGCGACGAGAATCGGCAACATTGGACTCATCGGAGCGTTCGTCGTACTGGCGCATGGCGTTGGTGTTGAATGAACGGGAAGCGGAAGAGGCAACGGGACGGAGAGACCTGGAGAGGAGGCCGGAGGTGAAAATTCGCTTGACTGCAACAGAAGAAGCCATTGAGAGATTGGAAGGAAGCGATTGATTGACGAACGATTGTATTTGAGAAGTTGAGAGTGAATAGTGAAAATTGTGTGTAGCGAATCGGAGGGGAGAGGAGTGATATTTGAAGGGAGTGAATGGGAGAAGCTAGAAGGTACCGGAGAAATGACTGGAAGGTTCCAGAGCTCAAATATTTATTCGGTTGTGAAAGATTCTCGAAAGATCTACAGAGACTTGGGAAGCAAGTCAATTTCTTTTCTTTTTTTTTTAATAATGGATTGGGTAGCAATTTTTTTTTTTTTTATTTGGTAAGGCACTTCTAGCAGATAGTTTATTTATAAGCTCGTTTGATTAAAAATAACTATCTTTGCTAATATATTTTCACCAAAAGTATTCTAAGTAGCGTTTAAGTTTATAGTTTATAGCTTATCAATATTTATTCTCTTTTTGCCCGTATTATTTTAATCAAAACTCACTTTTACCCTTCCATTATTTATATCACTGCCTTTACGTATTGGTCCACATGCGCAAGCCTTTATTTCACTGACTGTGTGCCTTTCGTTGTTTTTTTTTTTCTCCCTTCATCACGACAACTTTTAAAAAACAATTTCATTCCAATATGCCTTCCATTGTTAACACTTAACAATATATATGCCGTCAGTGACATGTGTATCGATTACTTTTATTTTTGCAAGAGTTTCTTTTTTCTTTTGATAGAGTTGTAAGTATCTTCTTTTTTGTTTTTTGACGTGAGAGTTGTAAGTATCTATCTATTACCGTTAATAAAACATTTAACAATTCATCTTCTCAAAAAAAATACATATTATAATATAAAGTACAAACAAAGAAATAATTATAAAATAAAATTTTAGTAAATAAAAATTAATTTAATAATATAAGTGATATATTAAATTAATAAATTTAAATTACTTTTAAAATATAAATAAATTACTAAACACTTAAATAGTAATTTATATACATTTTATCATGAATTAAAATGTCCTTTTATGTCATTTTACATTTATCACTTAGTTGAACCCACCAATTTTATCAAACACATCAATTAGTTTATCAGCTATCAATCATCAGCTATATCAGTTATAAGTTATCAGCTATCAGCTAGCTTATCAGCTATCCGCTATTTTTACCAAACATAGCCTTAATGGATTGGGTAGCAAGTTAACAAGTGGCTGCTCACGTGGTCACGTTTTGTCAACGCCGAGTGTGATCTTCCTCTCAAAAAAAAATTGTGTTCTTGCGTGGGTCGGTTTGAGTTGGGTTTAGTCAAATCAAAACTCATAATTTATGTTGGGTTGGGTAAACGCACTAATTTTTTGATTGGGTTGAATTGGATAGTGGGTTACACAAATTATTTTTCTGATTTTCTTTTTTAAAGTTAAATAATTTAATGATGAGTCCTCATAATTTTTCATAAAAATTACTCTACTTTTTCATTTTTTTTTTAAAATTGTGTAACTTATTTTCACTCTTTTGTCAGCGTGATAAAATAATAAATGATAATATCAAATAATAAACTTCATTATAAAACACTGGCAACAAACTAAATTGTAGGGGTGTACGTGGGTGGGTTTGGGATGGGTTTGGCCAAACCCAAGACCCGAATCATATAGGGTACTCTGGTTTGGGTGAGATAAAATGTCCACCCGTTATATTAATGGGTGGGTTTGGGTAAACCCACTAAATTTCGGTTTGGTTTGGGTTGGGTAGTGGGTTACCCAAATTATTTTTTATTTTTATTTTTTGTTAATATTAAATGACGAGTCCTCATATTTTTTCTCATAAAAATTACTCAACTTTTTATATTTTTAGAAAACTGTGTAACCTATTTCACTATATTTTAGCGTTATAAAATAATAAGTTATAATATTAAATAACAAATTTCATCATGAAATACTTGCAACAGACTAAAGTTGGATAACGTAAAATTGTTCTAACATCAAAATAATTAAAAAGTGAAACATCATAATTGTCAAATTTAGAAATTAGACTTTTATTTTCAATATAGAGAATGTGTTGTGTCAATTTAAGAAATTAGACTTGATTTATAACCAAAACATTTTTTTTAAAGAAAGATTATAACCAAGTTATTTTTCTTCCTCCTTATGAAAATGAAAATGAAAATGAAAATATGAACATTATTGGGTAAGTGAGTTTGTTGGGTCTGAGTCTGGTTTTACCCAAAACTCGTTATTTTTTATGGGTTTTTCATTTTTTAAAACCATATCCACCCAATCACCCAACCCAACCCACTTTTTTGGGTTTTTTTGGGTTTACCCAACCCATGTACACCCCTACTAAATTGTATGACATAAAATTGCATTAGCATCAAAACAACTAAAAAGTACAACATCTCAATTTATAACTATAGCATGTTTTGATTTTCAATTCAATATATAGGGTGCACTACGTTAATTTTGGAAATATGACTTGGTTTATGACCAGAATCTTTGGTATTTTCTTTCTTACCCACGAAAATTAAAAAAAAATGTTAACATTATTGGGTAAATGGGCTTTTTGAGTCTCAGAGTGATTTTAACCGTAACTCATTTATTTTTATGGGTTTTTTCATTTTTGGAAACCATACTCATCCAATTACCCGATCCCAACCCATTTTTGTTGGATTTTTTTGTGGGTTTGACTAGATTTTCCGGTATACCCAACCCATGTACACCCTTATTTTTAACTACTACTGTTAACATCTACTAACTATCTATCAAAGTATTGTACATACAAAAATACCATTTTACCCTCGACAAGGGCATTTTTCGTAATCCATTATGTCTTCAAACAAAGAGAGAAATCTACATCATGTGATGACCTAATTCACGTGTGTTATATTTCCCAATATTTCTACCACTAAACCACTTTCTTTATCATTTTAGTACTTTGAGAGTTTAACTTCAACATCAACAACTCTTTCGGCTTCATCTTCATATGAGGTATGCTTCCATCCATTTATTTCTAATGTTTACCTTTTTTCCATAAATCTGAAACCATGCATGACCTATTGTCACTTTATTTTCTCTTCAACTTCTGCATTTAACTGGTTAAAACTACATAACCTTGCATTTACAGAGTATTTTTCTTTTTTCCTTTCGTTGTTTTCTTAAAGGTTTCATCTTTGTGTAACACCCTAAACCCCAATTTTAAAAGATATAAAACTCTTTGTGTGTCTATAGTGAGATCACACATCTTGTATTTACACACACTTCATGTATTTTTACATGGTATCAGAGCTGGTTCTTATTCTGTGACCTAATCTTTGTGCATCACTGCTACCGACGGCGGCATTTGTTGTCGGCAGCACCGCCTATTAGAAGTATTTTGTTTCTAGAGTTGTTGTATATTTTTCAGTTGGTGTTTATCATTGTGCTCATCCCTTCCAGTGACCTTCCTTCACACCCTTTTCCGTTGTGCAATAACAAAATTCACAGTCACTTACTTCAAAGACCGAAACCAAACCGTCGCAGTTACATTTTCTTTAGTTTTATAAGAATCCAAAGGCATAATTTCTGGATAAAAAGGTTGCAGCTTACTTCGGATTACTTCACATCGACAAAGATGTCGACGAACTTGGAGCATTGTTGGTAGTACGATGAAACTGTTTAGATGAAGAAGTTATTCACACCTTTCGTTGTTCTAATCGATCCGAATCGTTTCAGTCTCGCTGAACCTACAACAATCAACAAATTTCAACAACAACAAAAAAAATTGAGTGTCACAGACTGATCTTTAAACTATGTATAGACTATGAATTCAAACCAATAACTTCATTCCAATAAAAAAAACATGAATTCATTCCAAACTTAGTCCATTGATCAATAAACTATGTACAAAACATGTTAAATTTAGCTAACAACCTTTTTTTGATATCTCCCTCTCGCCTTCACTCTCTACTTCTTCCTCAACCTCTCCTTGTCATTCAACTTCTCCCTCTCCTTCGCCTTGAAATTTCAATACGAATATCCATGAATCAATTGAAATTTCACGCAAAATTGGAATGAAGCTAGGGTATAGAAAAAATTATTGAAATTAAGCAGAATTGAATGATAATCTTACATAATTGAGTTGAGGATTGGATTGATGTTTGGATTCGAGTTCTTCTTCCGATTGATCTCTGAAGAGATTCTGCATGCGGTGTCGGCATCGTTTCTCTTCTCCCCTAATTGAACAAAAAAAAATGTGTAGAGAGAGATTGATGATTGTTTGGTCCTGGGTTAGGGCAATTGAACAGAGGAAGTCTGGAAGAGAGGAAGAAGAAGCTATGGTTTTGAGAGAAGAAGAAGCTGTAGTTTTGGAAAAAAAATGAAATTGAGAAAGAAAAAAAAAAGAGAAGGTCGATTTTGGAAGAGACGAGAGGTATGGATAGAGTGAGAAAAAGCTGAAAACCGGTTTTAGATTCCTGTGTGCTGCTCCAAGTTGATTAGATGAAGGGTAAAATAGGAATTTTATCCAAACAACATTTTGGCTTCAAAGAAGGGTAATTTAGTAATAAAACCCAAGGCAAACCTAGGGTTTTTCTAAGGTTTGCTTGCAAATTTTCTTTTCATTTATATTATTAAGATAAGATTAAGATAAGATTTCCAAGAATTTTCACTCTCTTTAAGGTTCCTAGCTCTTGCTTCCCTCTTCTCCTCTCTTGTTCTCCCTTTCTCTTCTATTCCACCTTCTCTCTTTGTATTCTCTAGCCACTTTATGTTGTGATATGAAAATTGTTCTAACCCTAATTTTCTCTCATAAGTTATGTATTTATACACCAACAATGGGTTAAGTTCTTACAATTCATAATGGGCCTATAACTCTCACCACCTAATTCGTAAAAAGTTACTATACAATTAACACGCTAAAACATCGTTTATTTATCACATCAAAATAATTACCGCAAGTTACTACTAATTTAGTAAAAATAATTATCCTCACTAGAACACTTAAAATATTCCACATTCTAAAATTACTAATTTACCATCGCTCCTCAAATTACCAAAATATCTTTATTTCTAAAAATGACCAAAATACCCTTCTCGGCTAAAAATCCACTAATCCCAAAACAAACACACAAGCAAGCAATTAAATACATATACTAAATAAATAAAATAATCCTAATGAAAAACGGGTTATTACACTTTGCATTTTAGGTTTTGTTATTCTCATTGAATTTTTATATAGGACGTCATTTGCATTAATTGTTTTATTTATTTATTTTAAAAAAATATGTTCTTTGTATTAATATGGTATTTAGCTTTTTTTTGTAAGGTGTCGGGTCTTGTTTATTTTCTTTGCATTTGTTGTTTTCATATATGGTGTTTTATAAAAAGTGTTTTTTATGGTCTTTAAAGAAACCATTATTCCTCAAAGAACATTAACCAAAGGTCTTTTGTGGCTCTGAATGAAGATATTTAAATAGGGAAATGTTAATTAAGGACTTTAAATGGTAATATTTTGTGAAAGTTTATGTAAATTAAGGAACTTGGATTTAACCTTGTTTTTTATTTATTAATATTTAGGGTGATCGAGTTCATTTTAGATTGACCAACTTTTACATGTCTAAATTTGCCTAAGAACCTATTTAAAAATGTAAGTTACTTCAAGGATCTATTTATTTTGAGTAAATTACACTTTCCTCTACTCAAAGATGCTTGAATTACACTCTTATCCCCTCTTATGTTAAAATATACATTCCTCTCCCTTATAAAATGCTTGAATTACTACCCCTTCCCTTAAGAGTTAAATATGCACTGCACTTTAATCTATTTTAACATAAATAATTTTATTTTTTTATGACTTATACTAATTTTGAACCACTATTTTAGAAAAATAAATTCATTTCTTTATAGTTTAAATGTCAATGATAATTAAATTTAAATATTTTGCTATTAATTTTATAATTAAGAGTATAAATTAACTTTTAAATAACCATATTTTATTATCTTCAGTAATTTTTCAAATACTTTAATTTTATTGAGTTTTTTCATATTTTATAATAGGGTATAAGACTATATGTTAATGAAATTATAAAAAAAAATAGCGAAAAAATATTTATTCAAATTTTGGTTATATTAAAATAGACCTGCAATACTATTTGTTTTCGAAGTGTGTTAGCTTTTTTTTTTTTGCTAGTTTATTAGAAATAAAAAAAAATATTGAGGGAGTAAAGTGTAGATTTTAACATAAGAGGAGAGGATAATGTAATTCATGCTTCTCTTAATGGAGGGGATTAAAATGTTTTTTAATATGTTTTGAATAAGAGGGAGGAGAGTGTATATTTTAACATGGGAAAGAGAGTGTAATTCAAACATCTTTGAGGAGAGAGAAGTGTAATTTAATCATTTATTTTTATATAGTATGTCACGTCAACGTTGACTAACGGTCTTCTAACGAAAGGATCTAATTAAATAAATAAATAAATTAGAATCTAATTACAACTTTTTTTTTATAGTTTAAAGACCTATTTAAAAATTCTCAAATAGTTTAACAATCTACGCTCTTAATTAACCCAAAAAATAATACTTATAAATTTAAGGGTTAAATATATTTTTGGTCTCTATAAATATATCATCTTTTTGTTTTAGTACCTTTAAAATTTTCCCTCAACTTTTAGTCCTATAAAATTTACAATCACTACTTTTAGTCCATATTTTAAATTAATTTTTGTATTTTTTTAATAAAATTGTGTAGAATATTGTAAAAAAAATTCCTCAAAAAAATTAAATTTTTCAATAAAACAAAAATTAAATATGAATTTTTAACCGTCAAAAACATAAAAAATTCATATTAAATTTACGTTTAGGTAAAAAATTCTAAATTTTTTTAGAAGAGATTCTTATAATACTTAGTGATTCTTAAATTCTAAATTTTAAATATAAATTTTACATATTAGTTTACTTTAAAGAATTGACCAAAACTAAAGAAGAAAAATATTTTTTGAACCAAAGATTGAAGAATTTTTTTAAAATGATTAAAACGAAAAGTTACATATTTATAGGGATGAAATACTTATTAAGAAAACTATTACTTAGTGATTTGAGATATACTTTTTTGTGTTATCCTTGGAATAAGTTTTATGAAAAGATGTAAAATAAAAAGAGGAATAAATTGAATGCATGCATTTAATTTTACGTTAGAAAAGATAAGATGATTTGTTTGAAAAAACACAATAATAACGTAAAAGTTAGTCTTTTTCGTTTATATTTTGAGACGAGGTAGTATTTAACTGTAAATTTATTTAACTTTTTAGGACACCTTCTGTTTCATATGTAAATGTTAAACTGAGAGAGATCTTCCTTGTTGATGGATCTAGCATTGATTCGTGAAGGTGAAGAGTGAAACAAAGATGATGGTGGATTTGAGTCCATTCTCGAACGAGAATTTCGACCCAAAGAAATGGATCAACTCAGCGTGTCAGAATCGACACCCAGAAGAGTCCTTAGACAAACATCTGGTCGATTTAGAGATGAAACTCCAGATGGTTTCCGAGGAAATCGCCGCTTCTCTTGAAGAACAAAGCGCCGCCGCACTCCTCCGTGTCCCTCGCGCCACTCGTGATGTCATCCGTCTCCGTGATGACGCCGTTTCTCTCCGTTCTGCTGTCTCCGCCATCCTCCAAAAACTTAAGAAGGCGGAGGGATCTTCGTCTGAGTCTATAGCCGCACTTGCTAAGGTCGATGTAGTCAAGCAGAGGATGGAAGCTGCATATGAAACTTTGCAGGTAGAGATACTGAATTTGCATAGTGAATTGAATATGATGTAGTACGTTGAATTTTTCTATAATGTGGCCAAAACTTATCAATAACAGGATGCTGCTGGATTAACTCAATTAAGTTCGACCGTCGAAGATGTATTCGCCAGTGGTGATCTCCCTCGTGCCGCTGAAACTTTGGCTAATATGAGGCATTGCTTGTCTGCTGTCGGGGAGGTACTAATTTTTCCCTTTTGGTTATGGAAAATATCAAGTTTTGGTACATTTACTTGACGTAACAACGTTTGTTTTTCCTTTTGCTCGCTCTCTGTATTTAGGTTGCTGAATTTGCCAACATAAGAAAGCAGCTTCAAGTCTTGGAGGATAGGCTAGACACAATGGTGCAGCCTCGTCTTGCCGATGCATTATCCAATCGCAAGGTTACATGTACTTTCGATACCATGGAGTTACATCCTATGATTTGAATTTAATCCATTGTCTGAGATCTTGTTGTTGTTGTTTAGGTTGATGCTGCTCAAGATTTGCGTGGAATTCTCATTAGAATTGGAAGGTTTAAGTCTCTGGAATCACAGTATTCAAAGGTACATCTAAAGCCAATAAAGCAGCTTTGGGAGGACTTTGAATCAAGAGAACGGGCTAATAAGTCTGCAAATGAGAAGAATGAAATGGAGAGGACTTCAAGTGTTGGTGGTTTTCAATCAATTCCACCTGCATTGTCATTCTCCAATTGGTTACCGAGCTTTTATGATGAGCTACTACTTTATCTTGAACAAGAATGGAAATGGTACAATTATTGGTGTTTTCTTCTATTGTTTTTGCCATTGAACAAATGATTGATTAAAGCACCACTAATACTATATTTTGGTTGTCCATGTCTACATGTCAGATGTCAACATTTGCTAGTTAAATTTCAAGTTTCTTAAAAATGGTTTTGCCTGACCAGTGATTCTGTACTCAAAACTTTGCCGGTGGATTTTAATATTCTATGTCCACCTACTAAAAAAAATAAGTTAGCACAAAATGGTATTGACTAAATTTGCATATTCAGGTAGTGTAATAAAAACATTTGAATTGTTGTTTGCAGGTGTATGGTTGCTTTTCCTGAAGATTATAAAACTCTTGTGCCGAGGTTGCTAAGTGAAACTATGATGGCTATAGGTGCAAGTTTCATATCTCATATCAACCTTGCCATTGGAGATGCTGTTCCAGAAACAAAAGCACTGGCTAAAGGTTGTTTGTGAATCTTTTACATGTTTTTTTTGTCAGAGAAAATCTTAGCTATATGTATGTATTCACTGTTCGGTAACTGTTATCCGCATTGATTTTTTGAAGTAATAATTGAGAGGATAATTGGGTCGGGCAAGACTGGATGAGGAGCATAGGGTTCCTTCCTAGTAGGTTTATCATTTTGTTTTCTTCTGTATTGTTCAGTACCATTTTGAGAGGATGTCTTCTCCAATTTATGGTTATCGTATCATTTCAGTTTCTTGGTATACTCTGTACAAAATTTTATCTTCTGGTTGAGTGATCTAGGCTCTGTTTGGTAAAAAGTTGTGGATGGTAGATAAGCTAGCTGATAGCGAATAAAATTGTATCGAATAAGCTTGCTGATAATTGATAGTGAATAAGCTAGCAGATTGGATTTGAAGTGTTTGGTAAAATTAACGGTTGAACTAATTGATAAATCTACAATGACATAAAATATATTTTTAATTAATAATAAAAAAAAATCAAACAAGATAATGATGGTAAAAATGAGAGAAAATGTGAGCTATAAGCTATATATGCTCAAATGCTACTTGAAGTAACATCTCAATAAACCCTATAAGCTGGTGAAAAAACACTTTCAGCTCGTCAGAGAATATCGTTACCAAATAGTCTACCTCTGATTGCACGAGCTTATCTATAAGTTATCCACTATAAGCTAGTGGTTTGACCATGCCAAACAAAGCCTCAGTATGTTAGAAACCCAAGAATCATTTCAAGTAAGTTCTTCAGTTCAAATTTTCAGTAACTATCCATTCATTGGTTCTTCTAACACTTGTCTCACTGGACCATGATATTTGTACATTTCATTCCCTTTTTTATCTCTCCAATTAACCATCTGAGTTTAATTTATAATAGAGAGTAATGTAATTTGAAAAATTGATAATTTAGCATATATCTTTCATTTTGGCAAAAAGTGTAAGATAATTGCCATTGTTAACCCATTATGCTGTGTTACTGTTAACTCTATAAATAAATTGATATTTTAGCTCATGAATCTCTGTAGGTTTATCAGATATTTTATCTGGGGACATGCAAAAGGGTATTAAGCTTCAGACAAAGCACCTGGAGGCGTTGATTGATTTACACAGTATCACGGGGACCTTTGCAAGGAATATTCAGCACTTATTTTCTGGTTCTGATGTACAAATTTTAATGGATGTGCTGAAAGCTGTGTACTTGCCATATGAATCGTTTAAACAGAGGTGAAAACTTATTTTAATTTGAAACATGATTGAAATTGTTTGATAAATCAAGTTTGTCTGTTCATTGCCTTTTACATATGGCCTCAATATTATGGAAAAATGGACGGGTCTATGGAAATGCATTTTAACTCATATCTCACAGTTTTCTTTCTAAAAGTTAGAAGAATAAAATAAGAGAAATAGTAACATAAATGTTGATAAACAATGATCTTATGTTGTCGAGACTCGAGATGCATGGACAATATTCTCATATATAAGCATCTACCATACCCTTTTCTAATTCGTATAAACATCTTTTGTTTTACTATCTTTTTGGGAATATCTATAGGTATGGACAAATGGAGCGTGCCATCCTTTCCTCTGAGATTGCAGGAATAGATTTAAGAGGAGCTGTAATTCGAGGGGTAGGAGCCCAAGGAGTTGAACTCAGTGAAACCGTTCGTAGGATGGAGGAGTCTATTGCTCAAGTTATTATACTTCTTGAAGCATCTGCCGAGAGATGCATCAGCTTCACTGGAGGTTCTGAGGCAGATGAGCTGATTCTTGCCCTGGATGACATAATGTTAAAATACATTTCCACTCTACAAGAAACTCTGAAGTCACTAAGAACTGTCTGTGGTGTGGATTATGGTGGCGATGGTACTGGAAAGAAAGAGGCGGAGAAGAAAGATGGAAGCCAAAATGCACGGAGAGTTGATTTGATCTCAAATGAGGAGGAATGGTCCATGG
>Ga0209282_1001614_pt1 | contig 12502 bp, 4 predicted proteins | sample Mtrugardesep15_FD_187529 | JGI IMG/M metagenome (GOLD analysis project Ga0209282, IMG submission 187529) | Root nodule microbial communities of legume samples collected from California, USA - M. trunc garden sep15 (SPAdes) (version 2) | ecosystem: Host-associated > Plants > Roots > Nodule...
TAATTTCTTATTAGGTTTGCAACAACTCAATTCTAAAATATTGGCTCTAAATTTGCATCATTAAATGCTAATCCTTATTTATTAATTTTGTTAAGTCTGTAGCAACTTAACCTAATTTTTTTCCTCCACTAATCCCTTATTAGGTTTGCAATAACTCCATCATAAAATTTTGACTCTAAATTTGTATCATTAAATGTTAATCCTTATTTATTAATTTTGTTAAGTCTGCAGCAACTTAACCTAAATTTTTTCCTCTACTAATCCCTTATTAGGTTTGCAACAACTCAATCCTAAAATTTTGGCTCTAAATTTGCATCATTAAATTCTAATCCTCATTCTTAAAATTTTTGCTCTAAATTTGCATCATTAGTTTGTGATTATCCATGTTACCTCAACAAAAACCCTAATAACAAATACTACATATATTAAAGGGTTAAATATGCTTGTGGTCCCTATAAAATTGTGACCTTCTAAGTTTAGTCCTTACTTAATTTTAATAGTTTTTTAATTCCTATAAAAAAAGTCCGCACTCAATATTATTCCTTACTCAATCCAAATTTGTTTAATTTATGTTTAAACTCGTAAGTTTTTCAACAATTTTTTACAGGCGTGTAAGAACGTTATTAAAAGTTCCTCCGAAAAAAAATCGCAAAAATTTGATTTTTACGTCCATATTTTTGTTACTTATATCTTAAACTTTTGTTGTTTTAAAAAATTCATATTTAATTTATTTCATGTTAAAAAATTCTAAATTTTAGTAAACGAACCTTTCATAGTTTTCTAAATTTGTATAAAAAGAATCGTTGAAAAATTTAAGAGTTTAAGGATAATTAAACAAAATTTGTTTTACCAAGGACTAAAATTATAAGTAAATTTTTTTTTGTAGGGATTAAAAAAGCTATTATAATTAAGTAAGGACTAAACTTAGAAGGTCGCAATTTTATAAGGATCAAAAACATATTTAACTCTATATTAAAGGATTCAATCAAGAATGACATTGGTAAAGCTGAATGATAATAACAAATACTACATATATGTACTATGTAGGTCTTTACTGCAAAGGAGACATTTTGATAAAGTGACTTAAGAAAAAAAAAGTTGTTCATGTTTGAGAAAGGGTACCAATTAACAGTTTGATAATTTTTTTCTTATTTATGTGTTATACAGTTTTATTACGATTCTAATAATAAAAGGGAAATTTTCTGCATTGAGTACTTAACATCAAGTGAGCCTATTTCTTACTTAAAATAACATTGATCTTTGTTTTTTTTATAGAGGTGTTGTTTCTTGCGAGGCAAAATCTTGGGTAATAATAATAATAATGGTAGAGCTTACTAGGAGGCAAGTTTATGAGACTATACCAAGTTGTATCCATGATTTTTTTTTTTTTTTTTGTACAAGTTGTATTCATGATTTTTTTTTCTTTTAGTAATATGTTGTATTCATGATTTTATTCTTAATGAAATGATAAGTTTGCTTGCCTAGAAAAACAATTCAATTTCTCCAAGTAGTGTAAATTTCTATTTTATTTTTTTTACATAAACCATAAATCTATATTCTGACTTCATATTCAATACTTTTTTTACTTTCATAAACAAATCTTATGACATTCAAATAGAATCTATAGAAGAAATTAAATATATCCAAAACATTAGTGTTTATTACATTTGTTATTTTTGTTGTTCTTTTTAGTCCTCACAGACATAAAGATAAACTATGATAGAGAAAAATTATTTTGATTGAAATAAATTTAAAAAAATAAAAATAATATTTATACTACAGGATATCAATTATTTTATCTTTTATATTTTAATTTTATATATTACAATTTATTTGACCCGTGGGTCAACAATTTAGTGTATAGTAATAGCTATTTAGGAAAGTTGTGTCCTGCAACACTTTAAGGAGTAAGTTCACTTACAATTGATTCTGATGTAAATATTTGAATAATTTAAAAGAAACTCGTTATCTATTTTGTTTCTAAATCTTATCTTGACAATTTTTATTACAATCAAACATCTCTCTCAGTTGCCCATTTCATTTCAGTATCTTTTAGTTTTAAGCAAATGTAATAAAGCTCAGGAGTCAGGACCACAACCGTTGATACCCAACACAAATGTCAAACTATGAGATGTCCATATCAATCTACGTTGTTACTTGGGTCAAAGAAACATATGTCTAATCATGAAAAATCTTAATTGGAAGTTCAGATAATAAGAAAATTATTTAATAGCAGATATAATCGTAACAAAATGCAGATTGCCTGGCATGAATCATCAGCGTGTATTACTTTATGATTCCGGGAAAATTACATCTTAAACTAATATTAAATAAAAATGTCCAAATTCCTGTCACACAATTAAAAAAAATTACACTTTATCAAAATAATAATAATTACATTTGCTTTCTTAAAAAAATAATAATAATTACATTTGCTTGCGATGAGTGGACACCTCAAAAGTACATGAAATTCAAGAAAGTGTATTTTATTAGGCAAATTCTATGGTACACCCAACAATTTTGGGTGTATTGGTACACCAAGTAGTTAAATCAATAATAAATGAGTTGTTTTTTTAAGAAAAAATATTATTTTCTATCATTGACAACTATAATAATTAAACTTTATTTACCAAAACCTTCAACGAAATAAATTAAATTTTTACGAATTTTTATTACTCATAACAATGAATATTGGTTATTTTTTATGATAAAATATAAAAAATTTAATATAATCGTTATAAACAATGAAATGATGTTTTTTTTCTTATGAAATGATGTTTTCTAAAATATAAATATTGACAAATAACTTTTTATTTCATAAAAACTATTGTTAATTTATAAATTTTGTTAAACAAGAGTACCGGTACACTCAAATTTATAAGTGTACCGTAGAAGTCCCCATTTTATTATGGTCAAATAAAATTTTAGGACAGCCAGTGGATAACTTAATACTTATTCTGCTTCTTTTGATTATATGCTCAAATTAAATTTTAGGTCAGGTGATGATTTATTACTTCTCCCATTGAAATGTTATTGAATCAATCAAAACAATCAAATCATGATTTAGAGGTTTCTTCCATTCAAACTTAGGTTCGATTTTTAAATCATCATATCAAAGTCTATTTATTTGAGTCATCTATATCATATATTATTTAAAGTCCAATAATATTCGACACAATTCTTTAAAAAAAAAAATCGACTCAATGAAGTGTAGCAAGAATTTTTTTTATAAGAGATCATGCATTTCTCTCTATACAAATCCTTAGATTTTGTAAAGATAATTAGTTAGTTTCTATAAAAAAATAATCTGTTATGACAATTGGAGAAAACTTGCCGTTGCAACCTTCCCCAGCTTCAATCTGTCACGTACATGCTATGAAAATATGTTAAATAAGATAGAGGAATCACTTTATATATTTGTAGTGAAATATTTGTTACGTGACTCACATGTCTCATTCATCTTATGATCTCACGATTCTAAGCATATTCGTATATGCCAACACGAACCACATAAATTCACACGCTTACACGCATTAATTTATTTATTATCATAAAATTATTTACAACTGGTTCTTTTTCCAGTTCTATTTAGAAAGGAAAGCTAAGTAAATTCACGAGCACCATCATAAACAATTACATGTATAAATGTCAAATTATTCTAGTATTTTCTTCCAAATAAAAAATTGATATAATTCTCCGTAAGTTGAATCTAGACTAAGACACCAAATGCTTTTCATATACTACATCAAATAAAATATAAGATGTCCACTACTATTATGAAATTTTAGGAATTAATTACAATTTCTTATTTAAGCACAATCAAATGAAGACCTTCCACGTACAAAAGGATAAAAACAGTACGACGTAAGATTAGGTATATGTCTCGAGGAACTACGTACGGGTCCTTCTCCATGTTTAGCACTTAGTCTCATACTGCTGCTGCTAGAGGCGTATGATTAGTTCTTATAAGAAAGTCCCAACACATTCAAGAGGATGAATCTACCATTGATGTCATTCATAGTTGAAGTTTAGAAACTTATATTTCGTCCACCATCAAGTTTAGAAACTTATATATGACTTGAAGATATCAAAATCCTAATCACATGGTTAAGAAAGTTAGGGGGTATCTTTGGATAGATAACTTATTTACAGCTTATAGCATAAGTGATTATCATGATTATTGAGGAAAATTCAAGTCTCACATTAGATAGATAAAATTCTTTATAAAAGTTTATAAAGAGGAGATATTCCTCATCTTACAAATGGTTTTTGTAGGTTTGTATTAGGTCTAACCATGATTTCTAAGATAGTATCAGAACATACCGATCATGCTACCCACTAATTAATATACACGCACCAAACCCAATAGTGTTGGGCGTGAGATGGTGTATTGGAAAAAACTCTAAGTTTCACATCAGATATATATGACTCTTGATAAGAGTTTATAAAGAGATACATTCATCAACGTACAAGTTCTTTTGTAAAGATGAGTTGGACCGCAATTTCAACATGGTATCATAGTTCATCTCTATCGGCCCACCCACTATTTATATCCACGCACCAAACCCAAGAGTGTGGGCGTAAGAAGTTGTATTAGGAAAAATTCAAGTCTCACATCAAATAAATACGACTCTTGATAAGAGTTTGTAAAAAGAGACACTTCTCACTTTATAAGCTGATTTTGTAAAGATGAGTGATAGCCCAATTTCAACATGGTATCAGAGTCTATCGGGCCAACCACCATTTATATCTATGCACCAAACCCAAGAGTGTTGGACGTAAAGGGGTGTATTGGGAAAAACTCAAATCTCACATCAGATAGATATAACTTTTGATAAGAGTTTATAAAAAGGAGACACTTTCAACCTTACAAAGTGGTTGTTGTGAGGTTATGTTAGGCTCAACCACAAATTTTAAGAATGATAAGCGCTTATCTGCGTTGCACGGGTGCGGGTATGGGATACGACATTTCTAAAAAAACAAAGGTACGAGTACGTTAGGATAATTTATTTATTTTTAATTTAAAATAACATAGCATGAGGAAATTATATTTGCTCACATGACGACAAAAATTTGACCAAAAAAATTACGATGCGAAAACATCCAAATTGAAAAACTAAAGTATAAGATAAAACTTAATATATATGCACGAATAGGAAAAATCACACTCCAAGAGTGTCAATATCACCATTTCCTTCCTTCCTCATCTTCATTAAAAAGACTAGTATAGAATACGAAAAAGAAGGATTGACTTTCCTACTTCTGCAACTATTGGCAGACAAGAAAAAGTTGACATTAAGTAAAGTAACAGCAGCTCCAGAGTCTAGTAAATGTTGTTGTGGCTCTTGAACCATTTGAGTTTATAAAAAAACTACTCCCTCCGTCCCAAATTGTATGTCACTTTAGAAAAAATATTTGTCCCAAATTATATGTTGTTTTATAATATCAATGAAACATTAATGTTATTTTTTCTATTATATCCTTAATTATTTATTACTATCTCTTCTTTCAATTCCTTCATTTATCTTTCTCATATCATTTATTTAGGACAATTTTGTAAAACAACTCATAATATCTCTTTCCCACACAATATTAATTACATTTCTTAATATGTGTGAAATGTCCAAAACGTCATACAATTTGGGACGGAGGGAGTATAATTGCTACTAATTCTCATGAAAAAGAACTATAATTGCTATTAATTCTCATAAAAAGCCTCATTTTCTAAAATAAAAGGTTATGCTTATCCTGAGAGTACCACTGCCGTATCGTAACTGTACCAAGGTTTAAAAATAAAAAAATGGGTGTGTAATGTGTGCGTACAGTACGAGTACCAGTACCCGTGTAGTATCCAGTACGAGTACGTTTTGCAAATTGAAGTACTCGTGCTTCAGAGGCGCTTATCTATAAACTTGCATAAACTCTTGTAAAAAATAAAAAATAACGTCCAATTGTTTTTGTATATGTTATCAGTTTTTTTTCCTTCAAAAAAAGTAATTTTTTTTTCTTTCACATCTTGTGGTTTTTAATAAAAGTTTAATTGCCTTTAGAATTATTTTACTTTTTTTTTTGTCTTGAAGGAATTGCCTTTAGAAAATGTACATTGCTTTTTCTATTACTTTAATTTTTAGGTTTTTTATTATAGATTTTGTGGAATGGTTCACGCATGATTTTGCTGACTTGGATGACAATAAATATGATTGACAAATATTATTTTTATGGAATCCTCCCTGTGTATGACATTATAAATAGCAATCTGTATACGAGCTCTACAATTGCATTAAGGTTACAAAATTTATATTTATCATCCTAAAGCTTCGTAAGAGTTTCATTTCATTGTCTTTTGCATTCATATCTCATTTTGATCATGGATTCTAGCTCTGATATTTCGAGGGTACTATTTAATGCCACTTCATATAGATTTGGTGCTTCAAATGAGACTTCAAGAGGTGGGTTTGTATCAACAAACTCATTGGTTTTGGATAGCGAGAAAGGAGAATTAGTGAAGTCCCCTCCAATAATTAATGGAGAGAAAAAGATTTGTGATGCTAACAAAACTTTAGTGGCTTTGAAGAATCATAGGGAAGCAGAGAGGAAGAGAAGAAACAGAATTAATGGTCATCTTGCTAAACTCCGTGCACTTGTGCCCTCCTCTCCAAAGGTATAATAATCTTCCTTTTCGTATTTTTTATATGCATCCAATCATATTCGATAATCGTATAACTTTCTTATATTAGTTTTTAAAATATTTCTTTAACTATCTATGTAGTGAAATGTGATTTTTCGAAGAACTCTAATACTATTTCATTTTGATTGTATAATTGTTTTAATATTTTTATTTGGTTTCAAAAAGGCTAGCGGTGAAACTTACATTTACTATGTGCTGAGAAGTAAGGAATTGAGGATACAAACTTGCACCCGAGCATATCAGATGTCTCAGTAACATTTTATCATCTAAGCTCTACTTACATGACATTGTTTTAGCATGTTTAAAATAATCAACATATATATGATTTGATTTAATTGCTCTGACTGAAAAAATACATTTATTTGGGTAACATTTATTAATTTAGAAGCTGAAGCTTGAAGAATGATGGAAATACAAACAAGCTATGAGGCAGAACTGATAGTACAAGATATCATCACCCAATCCGGCATTAATTTCAATGTTCAATTGATTCATGTTTCTTGTTTTACTCTTGATTCATGCGTTCTTTCATTTTGTATACCAAATAAGTTGCAATTAAAATTTTTGATTAAAATAAAACATGAGTAATCAATACTACTACTATATCATAACGACAATATCAAAATCATTTCAGCAAAAAAATGATCATCACCAACACATTCTGAGAGTTAAAGTTAAAGCACACTATTATAAATAAATTAAGGGTTCTTGAATGGTCAAATGTATATGGGAACCGCTAAAGTCAACTATATAAGGTTGAGGAGTTGCATATTCAAGATCAAGATTCTGTACTATAATAACATCTTTTTGGCTAGTTTATTCTTTTTTGCAGATTTATCTTCGATGGTCCCAAACTAAGATTGTTTCATTTATTAGTTGTGGGCCCACACTCCACATCACCAACTGAATATTCTGGCCCTCAGCAAATCATTCTTTCTGAATGTTTCTATTAATAGTTGTCAACAGCTGGTTAAGCTATTCAAATAGTTTATGTAGTTTTACTACTTGCATTAATTTATTTGTTTTGGTAGGTCTAAGTCTAGAAAATAACTTTACCTGACTAATGAAGGAATTATGCAACCAACCATTTTTTGTCAAAAGAAACCAACAATACATTTGATTAGGCAAGATGTGCGACGTAGCACCTATGTTGGATGAAAGGCATATCTAATGTCTGAATTGTGTTAGTGTTCAACGCTGACATATATGATTACCAACGATTGCGTGTTATTTACATTGTTCGTGTAAGTCATAGTTTTGTAGATGTGCATATTGTTACTAATGGTAATTAATGACACTCTTATAGATGGACAAAGCAACCTTACTGGCTGAGGTTATTAGGCAAGTGAAGGAATTGAAAAAAAATGCAGATGAAGCAAGCAAAGGTTATTCAATCCCAACAGATGATGATGAAGTGAAAGTTGAACCATGTGAAAATGGTGGAGTAGATGGATCATTTCTTTACAAAGCATCTATCAGCTGTGATTATCGACCAGAACTTCTATCTGATGTAAGACAAACTCTTGATAAACTTCAACTACAATTGGTAAGGGAAGAAATATCAACTTTGGGAGACAGGGTTAAGAATGAATTTGTCTACACATGCTGTAATGTAGACTTTTATGATATTGAACTATGTCCACTTATTGCAAGTAATGTTCATCAGGCACTGAGTTCTGTACTGGAAAGGGCTTCTACCTCGATGGACTACTCGTTAAGGGCACCACGTCCTTGCAAACTGATGCAGCAGACATCAACTTTGTCATGCAACCATGAATTTTGCTCTTGTTAATGCCAAACATTTTGGTTCGTTAATTGATAACCGGTTTAAATGCATTTTTAGTCTCCAATTTTTACTGATTTACGATTTTGGTTCTCGTATTTCTAAACTTATTATTTTGGTTCCCCAAATTTTAAAATGTCTAAATTTTTTTTCATATAATGAGACTGAATTTTGATGGCATGACAATTGAAATGCTTTCGTGGAAATTCAGTTGATGACATGTCTAGGTAGATTTACACTTGATAACTTATTTTTCATGTCATCAATTCAGTTGCCATATAAGTATGTCACATTATAAAAAAACCAACCTTAAACGCATAGGTGGAGAAAATATTTGATATTTTCAAAAATTGGGGACGGAAACCATTGATTTAAAGTGGAGGGACCAAAATCTAAAATTAGGTAAAATAGAGGGATTAAAAGTGCATTTAAATTTTAATTCTATGCTAAGTAATAAATTGTAGTTTTTTGTTCTTGATGGGGTGGATAGCAGAATTGTTTTTTTTATCTTGCAGGCAAGATTTTTTTACTGAATTGCAAACACCTCTAAATTGAAGGGTTGAAGCTGCCACAGCTACTATTGTTATTATTGTTTTTGTCGGTAGTATCATCTATCAAGTAATTGTGACTTGAGTCTGTTGTAAGTTTGGTAACATTTACATCAAAATTCTGTGTTTATCTTTGTACTATGGCTAACAGAATAAGGATGTTATTGTTAACTTGATTGCTGTTAGTGTTGGGATACTTAGAAGAGTAACTCAGATATTATTGGTACATGTCTTAGAAATGGTGGTTGGGCCTAACACAACCCCACAAAACCGGCTTATGAGATGAAGATTGCCTCCACTTATAAACACACTGTCAGACTATGTCATGTCCGATGTGGGACTCTTAACAATATGTACTGCAGATTACTCGTAATATTTTTGTTATCCATTACTTCTACACAAGAGAGGATCTAAATCCATTCAAATATCATTAATTGTATATCCGATACGAAGGAAGTCTTATAACCTGTGATTGCTTAATTTCAATTTGACATGTTGAGTGGAACTACTATTTTTATGGACAATTTGTTAGTCGTTAATTTGTTAGGGGAAGACGAATTTGTTCCTAGCAAGGATCAAAACAATGAATCTCTTACATAGCACTTTTCGGTGACCTAATCTTTACCACTAGGCTACACATAGAACGTTGAGTGGAACTTCACCCAAATTTCCATTTGATGGTACATGAAGTTCACCCAAATTTCTTATATATTTCAGAATCGACACATTTCTGGAGCCATGAAAAAAATCAGATGAAAATAGTTATCTTATAAATTTTTAGAAGACCACACGAATTAACTTTGTATCTAAATTATAAAGGTTGTAAGTCTAAGCATACTTCAGAAACAGGAGTATTTAGAAGATATGTGAAAATGTACTTTATAGTTTGTTCACAAGCTTGATGAGTTATGCATAAAGGTTCAAAGTTATGCTTCTCAAGTTTGTTGCCCATGCAATTATGCAGCCAACGATCAAGTTCTGTAAACTAACTATCTGCGTGTTTAGAAACTAAGATCAATATGTATGTAATATCATCAATTACATCAAAATAATTGATTCAAAGGTGACTGTCCTATTTACTCATAAGCTTTTTTGAAATATATTTTTTTTATAAAGTTTTACTGTAAGGATCTTCCACATATATGTTTCAAAAGCTTAACGTTAGTTTGAGAGTGACAATTGTGTTATTTACAAACATACGAATACGTTGATTTTTTCTGATGAATGCAATTAATGTTATTGCTTAAAGATACCATCATATGAATAAGTTAATTTTATGCAGTTTGTATAATTTAGAGCAAAATTTGTTTTTGAAGATTTACATTTGAGTTACCAGTATATAATTGTAAAAGTTTTGGTGCTTGAATGGTATACTAATGTTATAAATATGTTAATAGACGACTGAATAACATCAAGCACCAGTGGTCTAGTGGTAGAATAGTACCCTGCCACGGTACAGACCCGGGTTCGATTCCCGGCTGGTGCATATTTTTTTTCCCTGGCTGATTTATTTTATTTTGTCTTATTTGAGAATGTGGAGAACGGGCCCTTTTATCTAAACAATTGGAGTCATTTTTAGACTGTTTCTTTTCACACCACCCTACTAGTTAATAACAATCTAAAACTTTTTTATTTACTTATATTATTCGAATAGGATGCGTGAGAAGGTTAATAAGAGAATGAAAAAAAATACATTGTTCATTTTTTTTATGTCCATTTTAGTTGGTTGCACAATGTTGCTCCCTCCCATCGGAAAACATCTTTCTGTAGATTTTTTTTTTTTACTCATAAGATTTACCGAAATTCATCTTCCGATAGGTGTTTCTCCTACAACTTGAGCAACGCAAGGGTGCATGAAGCAATCACCACTATATATTGTCCAATTTTGATTTTTTCCTAACAAAGTCACATTGTTTTTTTTAAGGAACAAAGTCTCATTGTTTTTGGTCACAAGCCACCTAAAACATATCTTTTGAGTTTAAAGAATTGACGATTATATTTTGTGCATATTAAGCTTGAGTTGGCTGCAACAAATGAAACACGGATATTTTTTTTTACTATATCTAATAAAAAGAAGTGTTTATATATGAAACATGACATTTATAGAAAAAGTAGAGAAAAAGTTTGAAACTCTTTCGTACAGGGGTGTACATGGGTTGGGTAAACCCAAAAAACCCGTCAAACCCACCCAAAACAACCCAAAAAAGTGGGTTGGGTTGGGTGATTGGGTGGATATGGTTTTAAAAAATGAAAAACCCATAAAAAATAACGGGTTTTGGGTAAAACCAGACTCAGACCCAACAAACCGACTTACCCAATAATGTTCATATTTTTATTTTCATTTTCATTTTCATAAGGAGGAAGGAGAATAACAAACGTTTTGGTTATAATCTTTCTTTAAAAAAAAAGTTTTGGTTATAAATCAAGTCTAATTTCTTAAATTGACACAACACAGTCTCTATATTAAAAATAAAAGTCTAATTTCTAAATTTGACAATTATGATGTTTCATTTTTTAGTTATTTTGATGTTAAAACAATTTTACGTTATCCAACTTTAGTTTGTTACAAGTATTTCAGGATGAAATTTGTTATTTAATATTATAACTTATTATTTTATAACGCTAAAATATAGTGAAATACGTTACACAGTTTTCTAAAAACATAAAAAGTTGAGTAATTTTTATGAGAAAAATACGAGGACTCGTCATTTAATATTAAAAATAATAATAATAATAATTTGGGTAACCCACTACCCAACCCAAACCAAACCGGAATTTAATGGGTTTACTCAAACCCACCCATTAATATAATGGACGGACATTTGACCTCACCCAAACCAGAGTACCCTATATGATTCGGGTCTTAGGTTTAGCCAAACTCACCCACGTACACCCCTACTTTCATATATTAATGAAAGTAAATACTCCATCACAAATGAGAAAAAGTACAATTGACCACATCAAGCCTATTTATAAGCATCTACTAACTAATAATTAACTTCAACTAATAACTAACTAACTATAACTCTGATAAGAAGACTGAAAATGGAAAGAAGGAAGAAGGAAAAATTCGTGAATTACATATAAGGCCTCAAATAATTTGACCGTAGATTTTTTTTTTTTTCTTTTGCATTTACATTAACTTGAATAACACACAATATTGTCCTTGAACCACGTGGGGAACTCCACAAGCATGAAAATTTCAAACCAACAACATGCGGAGTATTTGGTTAAAATATACTATTTTTTTTATCTCACATTAGATGACCTAGTTGACTCAGACACACATACCAATGTATATTTTTTATCTTTAATATCTTTAATTATCTATTTGAAAAAATTATAAAAATTTAATATTTTTAAAATATTAATCGAGACGAATCCAACATCTTATATGATACTCCCTCTGTCCCTTAATATAACCACCTATTGCTTTTTTCACATTTCTTAAGAAATGTTGTTGGTGTAGTTAATGTGTCTGTT
>Ga0209282_1001615_pt1 | contig 12501 bp, 21 predicted proteins | sample Mtrugardesep15_FD_187529 | JGI IMG/M metagenome (GOLD analysis project Ga0209282, IMG submission 187529) | Root nodule microbial communities of legume samples collected from California, USA - M. trunc garden sep15 (SPAdes) (version 2) | ecosystem: Host-associated > Plants > Roots > Nodule...
CCTGGGCTTGCATCAGCAGAAGAAAATGACAAACTACTACCACTTGCAATATCAACCAAATGAGTCTTTACAGAGCTAGCGTTCAGATCAACATTGGAGACCATACCGGGGTAAGGGATCATTGGTGATATGTAACCAAAAGTAGGCTTGAAAACACACTGGAATAGATAGACAATGATTAAATATAGAATCAAAACTTAAGCAAACAATAAACAAAGTTATAAACCACAAAGATGATGCACGATAAACTGAAATCTACCTTAACAGGGGTGTAATTTTTTCCAACAGAGTTATAGGTGCGGATAATGCCTTCATCATTGGTTAAACGAATCACCTCAAATGGATGTCCAGCCAAATGAACATAATTCTGCAATTTCTTGACCACAAACAACACAGGTTTCTCCTTCAATCTCTTCAGACCAGGTCCACTCAATGCATAACCTACACCCTAAAACTCAACAATGAATAAATTTTAGCTGAGGGTGCATAAAAATTTTAAGTTACAAAGACAAAAGAATGAAATCATCAAGTAATCTACCAGCTCATCATAGTCAAGGGATGGGATATCCTTAAGCAAATAGTCGCACAATTCAAACGTCGCCGTGGCATCACCGGCTTCAACGACAACCCTCAGCATGCATCTATGCATAGGAAAAAAAAAAGTAATTCACGAAAAAACATCCATTGATGGTGAACTAACAGAAACCAAAAGTAAACATCAGGAAGAAAAACAACTTACTTTGATACTGCGTTAAAGGTTGTGCGCTTACAATCAACACACTGGTACAAACCATTTGAAACCTCCATGCATTGTCCACAGTCACAAACAGGATACCACCACTGATTCACCTGAAAACATCCAATAATTTTGGCGCAGACAACGGAAATTCCAGACTCAGGAGAACTGAGAAGCTCAGCGACAGATCTTGCAGGATAAGAGTGATTGAAATTAGAGTAATCTGCATCAGGGATTGTTCTTGGATTCTTTCCATTGTTGACCGAAGCACGGCGACCACAGAGAACCAACCTTCAGGAAGGACACAATTAAAAGTGCATCGTCAAAAATTAAACCAATTAAAACCAATAAACTACGCTTAAGAGTTGGAAGTTAGGTCACAAACCGATTCTTAAACTCTACACATTCAAAAGCAGGAGGGCTAAGCAAAACCCTGGTCAATGACTTGTAACCCTCCAACACAGAACATCCTAGCAAAAAACATGCAACATAATCCAAGTTAAGTAAAAAGGCGCTACAAATGGGATAAATATTCACATGAATAAAAAAAGAAGGTGCCTTTTCCTCCAACACACCTTCTTTCCTAACAATTTGAGCAAACTGGATGACAACCAGTGGCAATCCCTCGTAGGAAATATTCAACTGTTTTTTGAAATCATCAAGAAAAGGTCCCTTAAGATCACATCCAATCTTTCCTCTACATACATTACAGAAAGAGACATCAGCATAAAAAAATAAAATACGAAGGAGTGGAAAGAGAAAGAAGGAAGAGGGGGCAAGGTAAACCTTTCGTCAGTCAACTCAAGCTTAGCAACGGTTATCATTCCATCAGCATCGTCAACAACACACTCATAGTGGATAGCAGTCAACAGTCCGATAAAATCTTTACGACAAAAAACGCGATGGATAAATATAAGATGTAGCACCAAGACATCCAACAAACAAAGAAAAAAAGAGGGTTGTGATGACCAACCTACTAAGCGAGTGTAGTCAAAACGCGGCCTACGGATAGCATCAGTCCCGATGCATGTTAAACCATATGGATGGATCAGATAGCTATCGTCTAGCATAACATGTGTCCTCAGATGGAATGTAATTTTTTTCGTGTTTCCGGCAGCAATAGCAGAGCTTACACACTCGGATACATGAAAAACAGCGAGCACATAAACTGATAGCTCACGAAAGGAATTCCTAAAACGTCCAACACAGTGCGGTGGAACAGTTGCGTGGATCTTGTTCCCCTACACAACACAAACAAAGCAACGATAAATTTCACATAAAACAATACTCACGAAAACCCTAAACTTATAGAGGGGGCTAGCGTCTGCCTTGCAAAAGGAAAGCTGCTTAAAAAATAGTTTCATTGCATATGTGAACATACACAACACAGTAACAAATATATTCAAGCATACGTACATATATCCTTCATTAAACCAAAAAAAAAACTACAACCAAATACACCTTTAAATACCGTTATGTAAGACATGAACTCACCTCCACATCAAGAAGAATGAGTTCGATGGAGTTAACCTTGCCTTGAAATATCTCACTATTAACCGTCCACATTCTTATGACCCTAACCCTGACCCTCCAGTCCATCACACCAATCTTCAGAGAGGCCAAACTGCTAAAGGGTATAATCATCTTTGTTCTGTTAAGAAAGGACAAAGACGTGTTACACAATGTCTTAAGGGTTAAAAGGCAGCTAATAGTTAAAAGCACAAGGAAAACTAAGTGTTAGAAAAAAAGCTAAGTTAACAAAGAACATAAAACTTAAAAACATGCTTAGATAATAGGGCTAAGGGGAGACCTTTCGTTGCCTGATGTCCTTCTAAGAGGCAAGGGGCAAGATATATATAGGGAAAAAACAATACGTGTGTTGGGGAAATGTATTTGAAAACGGGCTCACATATAATATAATAATACAACAATAATAAAACTATAAGAAAAATACATACAATAGGCCCTGTATGTGAGTGCATTTATTAACTTGACCGTAGCAAAGAAAGTAGGGTTAGTAAAATAGAATAAGGACTGATTTGAAGTATATAGATATGGAGATAATATCTGCTGCAATGGGTAATGAGTATTTTGCCTCAGGCTTTATAAAAAGATGACAAAAAATGAACCCCAATTAATGCATTTGATTGATTGTTTTAGCATCTAAATGAGAGATAAAATATTGATTTCAAAGTTATGGTGATGTACAAAATCCTAACGCCATCCCTTACATATACAATGCAATGTTTTTCCCAGTTTACGAAAACAAAATTTCATCTGGATATTTCGTTAGTCTTCGATGATATTGCCATAACGTGTGTGGAGAGATGTCTAAGAAGGATAACGAATTCTGAAGTACAGGTGAAGAACGGAAGAATAAAAATTTAAGAAACCAATTTTTATTCGTATGCATCCATAAATTTCAATAATCGACCATATTTTATTCAAATCGATATATTTGATTTTTCATTTTTGGTTTCGGGAACCATCTCAAAAAAAACTAACCTAACCTAACAATGGTCATCAGTTGAATAAGGAAGTAAAAATATTCAATCCATAAAATCCTTTACATTTTGCAAACTGGGTTAAAAAATAAATAATTAAATTGCACGTTCAAAAACCAATGGAATACGGTCTATTTTAGCCGTTATGAACAAAACAATCTGCAAAATATATTTCTTGTCAAAGGCTGCACCAAGTGGGCAATAACAAAGAGGTGAATAAGATATATATCGTCACATGTTCTTCTGGTTGTTCCACAAAAAAAAAAAAGGGAACCACAACATGATTAGTCCTCTGCCAAACACAACGAAAGGAGAGACTTGGATACTTGGATATAAGGATATGGGAAAGAAGGATCTGGACAATAAACCAAAAAGGAAGAGAGTCTCCTTTGGCAATATAAAGCAGATGCATCATGTCTTGGGGAATAAAACTAAACATTAATTGAGTCATAATAGGCATACGTTCACATTAGAGGTTAAACAAAGGAGGTCCAAGCAAAAAAACAAAAGACCAAGTAGCAGGACCGCACAAAATAAAAGGAACATAACAAACATTACATGAAAAGTAAACTACCCCAACAAAGGGGACAATCAAAATAACCATTACAATACCACGCTCTCAAACACTGAGAGACCAATACAGAAGCGCACAGGCAGCCCAGAAGAGCACAAAAAATCCCACTACTAACTAACCACGCTTCGCCCTTGCAAACCTTCGAAGCAAACAAAAGTTGTCCTCGATAACTTCAGAACAACTCTCAATGCGCTTCCTTTTTTGGCCAGAACCTTTTTTGGACGGTAAGTTGCAAAGAGTGCCACCAAGCGCAGCGCCAACACCGTCGACATCGTGTAGGCCATCGATTACCTCCGGCAGATCATCGTCCAACGGAAATGTTGCTGGTAAATGGGAATTGATAGCTTCCTGGACAACAAATAGATAATTTCATGACAATGAGACACATGAATGCACCGTAAGCGAACTGCACTAAATCCAAGGAAACAACAACAACAATTACCTTGGGCTGAACGACGGAGAAGTAATCACTAAATTTAAGGAACACGTCAAGCAGGTTAGAATCGGTAAAAACCCGGAGAACATTGTAGGCCGCGGATCCATCGAGATAATCACTGGATTGACCATCAACCTCAAGTATGAATGGATCGCCAAACATTGAATCGAGCTCTACAGGATAGACGGATGAACCCTGGCTCTATGTAGATCAATATAACATCAAAATGAGGTGGGGAAAATACGTAAGAGGATCAACAAAACATGACATAAATCAACAAAAACAAAACAAACCGTGTCAACCAACAGCTTGCAGGTGATAGGGGCAATTTGCTTAACCATATCATCACGCAAAAGGAAGGATGATTCGCCATTATAATCACCTACGGTGATACGCAGCCTGAACCTGTGGGAAAGTAACAGTCTCTAAATAAACCTAATCGATAATATGTCAATACTACAACGTTGTAGGATAATATAAATGTACCTTGGGTCATCATGCTCAGACTGATGATCACGCCACATGTCCACACCCTCCTCAACACCAAGGTAGCAGCCAATAACAATAACCACTCCACTATGTGCTGAAGATTGAAAATCAGCAAAATTCATCAGCCGTTTCCCATCAAGAAATTCATTCAAACCATCAATGTGAGAAATCTCAGACATCTATGATTTCAGACAGGAAATGTATTTGGAGAATGAACACTTGAGCAAAGCAGTCAAGCATGCATACAGAATGGAGAGATGGGTCCATCTTTATATAGAGAAATATACCAAATGAGACAAAACTATTAGGGAGGGAATTCAATCATTTTGAATCCTGTATAAAATTGAATATAAATAAAATCTCCAAAATAACCAAAAAAAAAAGTCCCTGACATCATAATTCAAGGATTTTGATTTAAAAATAATTGAGAATGAAACAAATTGATAAAACAAAGAAAGTACAGGATGCTAGAAAATGGTACATTAGAAATAGCTATCAAACCTAACAAAGAATTACGGCTATGCATCAGAAAAATGCAATAGCAGAGGAAGGAAGTCTGAGGAAAACAGAGGCATTAAATGAAAGATTAAAGTGTGTCTATCCATAAACAGAGTGCAGACCAGGAACTAATAAAGCAGATTTGAAAGTACATATTGGGAAATCTTCAACTAAAAAATCAATAAACATATACGAAATCCAGATAAAAACGTATATGCCATACAGCTGTAACAAATACAAAATACAAAATGAATTACAAAGTGAAAATACAGAGCGAACGGTGGCAGCCAAAAAAGGTGAAACAATAGCTAGAATAATACAATCCTATAGACAGCTACAGACATATGAAATTACAAATATATTCATCCTGACAACTAAACAAAGGTAGGACCCTTAAATAAAATAAAAAACTTAAAAAAAAAAGGGCAGAATGGATTCATTGGATATTCACCTATAATAAATTATTGCATAGAAACACAAAAAGGAGGATCTAACAAACTGCAAACAAACCTCATCCAAACCAAAGGTAAAAAACAAAAATAATAGTCAAGAACATGCATACCTCAAATATAAGTTGAATACCACAACAATTGGCTTCTGCATACATACAAATAGAAAATAAGAGATGGAAAAATGAATCAGTGGGTGGAAACAAAAATAAACAGCAGGACAAATTGGAAAGGGCAACGCAATAGCACACACAAATGGAAGGAGTTTTTGGATGGGGACATGACTGTAACATATGTGAAACCTTCAGAAATAGGTGGGGGCGGATGAGTGGATCAAACACTTAAAAAGTAGAACAATTGGTCTGGATATGTCCTCCGACCAAGGGCGGAATCAAACCTCGTTTGAGTAAAGAAAATAGAAGCGCATGCGTCAGAGTCCATGGGTACCGCTAGAATGAAACTCAGCCATAGGGAAGGTACCCAAAGTATATAACACAGTCCTGAGGCTACAACAATAAGACAAAGAGTACCGAAATCAACCAAGAGCCCAAAATTGGTGAAAACGGGCCCAATCGAAGGGCCACAAAAACAAATACCCCCAAAAAAAGTGTTTGGGTAAAATAAATCAACGTTACACGTTTGAGTCTAACTAATATTGTGCGTTATGAGGAAAGAAAAAGAAAAAGTCTTCCAACACCATATTCTACAGGCAAAAAACGAATTGAGCGAAAGTGATAAATATAGTATTGACACCTTTAAAAATCAGTATAGATTAAAAATAAATCTTCCGCAATAGCATTTTTGTATTGTTGATATTAATGAGGGAATACCACCCAAAATATGCACACCAATAAACCTTCGCACAACCGAATTTTAACAATAGCAGAGGGAAGATCTATCAAATATTTTTTTTCACTTTAGAATTGATCAATCGTTTCCCTTGTGTGGATTTGAAAAATGTAATTTTCCAACCATCTGAAACAAAATGGATGACCAAATAAGTTCCTTTGTAGCATAGGCAGGATACGTGGAATAAAAAATACGTTGAAAGGGGAAAAACAAACCAGTACATAAGTTCGGCCACGAAACCAAATCGGGATCAATCAAATGATGTCGGTTGAATGCAACAACAGGTCAAGATAGGAAACAAAGACAAATACTGGGCATAAATATTTATAAATAGTTCATAAAAGGAAAGGTTGTCCTGAGAGCATTGAGTGAGGACATAGAATCCTAAACCACTAATGGGAGGACCAGCCTATTGTCATATTACATAACAATAAAAGGTTCAACAAAATATATTACACATAACATAATCCACCAGGGATGCCAAATAATTAGAAAGCAAACCAAACACGCATAGTTATTACACAAACAAAGTCTTTTGCAACACAGGACAACAACAAAGTCTCAGGCATCCTTAAACTTTCCATACTTCTTGGCCAAAGGTTCGTCATCCGAGTCTACCTCCACAAATGCCTGAGCAAGACTTCTTTTAACACCAGAAATCTTGTTTGTGGGCCCAACATCATCGAAGACTGCAGCAGAACTCGAAGAACCATCACCGGCATCACGGACGCCTGCGAAGGCAGCAACGACATCGGTCTCACTTGATAGACGGTACACATCATCACTAAGATCAATAGATGCACCCTGCTACAAAACAAAAGCAAAATAAGCAACAATCATATCAACAGTCCAAGAAGATCGAGTAAATAAAATTTAAAAATGAGTGAAACCAACCTTATGGCCAACATCAAGGGCGCTATTGGGGCTTACAATAAGACTGGAAACAAAATCTTCAGCGTCCGACTCATCAGGAATCGCAACAACGGAATCAGCAGCGGCAACATCAGTAACGGGGGTGTCGGAGTCATCCTAAATATAATTATAAGTTATGTTGAAAAAAAAAAGGTAAATGACCTATTCAAACAAATGAAAAGGGGAAAAGATAACACCTTTGATGGAGTGCACTCAACACCGACAGAGTTAAATGCCTCAACAACAGAGGCCTGGTCACATACCCTCTTAACTCTAAAGGAACCATCATACATGAAACTTGCACCAGTACACTTCTCAACTTTGAACAACATTTTCTTTCCCTTAAGTTTATTAAACTGGGTAGGATAGAATCCAGCATTTTCGGCCTGCATAACAAAGCAAATGGAATCCCATGATAAACAAATGCAAAATACCCAAAGACACACAGGAAGACAAACACAACTGAAAATGGATAAATATCATCGCAATCTTGGTAAATGGAATACCTTAGAAAGAGACACCAAAGTACTGCAGGGGATATCCAGAAGATTTTGCATATCACCATCAAAAACAACAAAGACTGCATCAGCATGAGAGTCACTGACATCAAGCTTCACCTTGTACCTGCAAACAAAACAACATTAACGAAAAATAGATAACACTTGAATTGATACGTGGGTTAACAGATTACATAGAGTGATCACCTAGGAACCATATGAAAGACATGCTTCACACAATCCTTGCAGTAATATGCACCAGAATCAGGTGTGACGCTCCTATGACATTTACAGGCAGGATACCACCAATCTTCCCCATCAACCAACCCATCAATAGTTGCAGAAACAATGAACAAACCGTCCTCAAGAGATGCTATGAGTTGGGTCAGAGTCTTGCTAGGATAGGTACCAAGAAAATCTTCTTCAACAGAGGCCCTTGTACGCGACTGAATTTTGGGAACAGATGACAAACTCAGGCCTTCAACAACAACACTGCAGTCAAACATCATTGTTAGAGGATCCAACAATGGTCAAAAACACCGAAAAATAATCAGAAACATATAATCCAACACAAACCACTTCCTAATATGTAAAGTCTCTTCAATTGGAGGATCCAACAGCAGGCGGGTAGTATTCATCACATTCTGAAGAGAAGCTTTCCCTACAACATGAAAATTATCATGAATACTTACAATAAAAAACCAAAAACCTAAATAGCAGAAAATCATCAAGAAATTGACAAATTAAGGGTGCTTACCACGAAATATTTTCACTTTTGCGAACTGGACCAAAAAAACAGGCAACCCACCATCAACCTTCAACATCAACTTGCTTAGGATGTCAACATAATCACCAAAGAGTGCACACTCACACTTTCCACTGAGTAAATAAAAGTAAACCCCAAATTAAATGAAAACGGCTGAGATGAAAATAGAGTAGAAATAAATCATACAAAGCGAATGCGGTTACCTATCGTCAGTCAATTCAAGTACAACCATCTTCGTAACCTTACCATCCCTAACATACTCCCTTTCCGGGGATATAGCAGTCATCATTCCAATAACATCTAAAAGCATAAAATGAAATGGAACAAAAAACCATTAAATAACAAAAAAAAAATTGAATACAAAAAAAAATCGTGTAAATCAATAAATCATTACCCACTAAGTAATCATACTCCACATCATGACCACAAACATCAGCAATCTTGCTCAAGGAAACACCAAAAGTAGGAATGAGCACACTCTCAGCTGTTTGCACCTTGGTATTCATCTGGAAAACCAACTTATATGGATGAAGGGTGGTACGATAAGAGCCAACGCTTGGAGCTACGGAGAAAAAAGACATCTTGTACACCTTTCCTTCACTTAACTTGGACTGGAAAACATATAACAACTGCTTCCTAACACTGGCATGGATCTTGGCACCCTAAACAGCAAAAGGGGAAAAATAGGGTCAGAACAAACCCAAAACAGGGGCCATGGATGTAAAACGTACAAAAACTACGCACAAACCTTTTCATCAATAAGGACCATTTCAAGGGAGTTGGTCTGATCTGGCCTCAAAAAGGTTGGAACCTCCCAAATTCTAAGAATGCGAACCTTAATCCTCCAACCATCTTTGCCAGGCACAATTTCAGACAACGAATCAAATGACCTTTCCATCAATAGTTCTCACAAGGGTTTATATGACGATATATTTTGTAAATTTGTGAAAGAAAACCAGACAGGGCACATGTATTTATACCATAAATAACGACTCATTGAGTAAACTACCCACAGGAACGAAACAACAGTTCAATTAAGGGCAAAACACGATAAATTGGAGAAATTGAAGAAAAAATCAGAGTAAAGCAGAAAACCTGACACATTGCGTTTTTTTTCAACCTCTCTGCAACAAAGCGACTGAGCCGATCAGTAAACCTGAAATTTCCACACACAGCTGGCTTGAACCCACTGAAAAGGCAAAGTTAGACCGAACAGGTCTAAATCGGGCCAGAAGTAGCTGCTACATAACCTCAGGAATGGCTGAGAATCGCGGATCCAACCGGTAGTTGAAAGAACAGCGAAAATCGTCTATTTCGCTTTGTAAGAATTATAGATGTCCTTGTACGGAATAGGAGGCAAAAAAGCAAGGTGTGATGCGCATTCTTCATTTCCACATAAATTATTCCTTCTGATTAAACTACTATATAGTTTTTAGACTACTATTTAATTAAAAATTAAGATGGGTGTAAGTGTATGATTCTAATTCAAGCAGTGGGATTGTAGGTATTATAGCCGCCCGAGCATATTAGGCTCTCCCAAAGGCGATTCCTTTGCTTCCTTCTTAAGCCATTTTCATCCAACAAATGTCACTTTCTGTCTCATGGTAATATTACTTATGTTATGTGCATGGAATCCATGCTTTTTTTTTACCTCACCTTTCTTTTATTATAGTTTTATTGGTGCGTGCTTGCTGTATCAATAAATTGTTTTTGCTTTCCCTTTTTATCACTTTTGGTGGTTAGGGGTATGGGAAGAGAGTGATAGTTTGTTCATTCTTACATGCAAGATCACTATTCCTAATTAATTCAATTTATTTAAAAGGATGCGTGTGACACTAAACCAGCAAATCTTTAGCTAAGCTTTATAAATCACTATATCGTCAAATGTACTAGTGTATAACATTTTTATTAAGGTATAGCAGTGTACAATGTTAAAAGTGAGTTTTTCATTGGTTACATACTTTGAGTTTAAACAAACTTTTCAAAAAACATGCATAGAAAAATAAAATTGCAATAACCATGCAATGATTATGAATCCTTAAACTAAGATGAAATCAATGTCAACATAAAAGGAAATGTATAAGCTGTTTTTTAATAAAATAAAAAACAAGGTTAAAAAATAAATGGTGCAAAAAAATAATTATTATGGAGATGCGGGGTATCGATCCCCATACCTCTCGCATGCTAAGCGAGCGCTCTAGCATCTGAGCTACATCCCCATATAGCACAATGTTGAATGCCTAAACTATTTTAAACTTATTTTGAATGAACTTACATGTCATATGTTCATGTTTGAAGTAATCTAACATCAAATATTAGTGACTCTCCTATCAAATATTTAAATGTTTCGGATTGGGTTAAGACCCTTAACCTCAACAGACCCGGTCGCCTTTTGCTTATAACTCATTTATGGATATCGAATAGTGGACTCACCCTAAATCCATTGGATCAAGGTCGTGTAAGCTAATATGGACCGTTCAAACCGGATCCAACACTAGCTTGTCACAATTTGCTCACATTGTCCCCTGAGGAAAGTTTTTCGAATAAGAGTTTTTAGCGCTTGAAACCCTAATTCCTCGTTGTAAAGTTTAACTCATAGTCTCCTCACAATACACACATTTTACTCATTCTTACTTGATCGTCAAAGTGTTTGCAGATACACCACCTCCTCCAAAAAGAAGGATGTTACTAAACGAAAGTCGACGACTCAAAGTCATCACCATCCCTCAACTCGTATATTTCAGGTCTTGGCGGATCAAAATCTTAGTATACTAAATAGTGTGGAAGATAATATCTTCTACTATATACTTGAGCACATGTTGGTTTATGTTTTTTAAAATTCCAACAATTTTTTCAGGGAACAATCCAACAATTTTTGTTTAGTTATACCCGCTTGGCTAATAATTCCTTATACATTTTGATTAAACATGTTTCTTACATATTCGACTAATAGTTGGACTAAATGCAGTGATTGTTCCTACTTTACTTACAATGTACATTCAGTTCATATCACAATTAAATGATATAGTAGTCCGCATATATGCTTTTTACATGTAATTAAAGAGTGAATAGTATCAATTCCTAGTTCATGTGTATACACTCAATTTACAATCTCATAATTATTTATAACACTTTTCATACAAAGCAATCCTCTTACAAAAATATACCAATTTTATAAGTAGTTAAAAGATAACTAATTTTATATGATTCACAAGTAAGATTGTGTTGTACCATGCACATTATTTTCCACTATTGTATCAACTCACTAAAAATAACACACTGAAAACCAATAAAACCATAGTGGGGATCTTGATACAGGTCAAGTAACTTTTTGGCACCTTATAAATAATCCTCATTTCTCCTACATTCACTATCATCAATCAACCACAATCATTCCTCTAACATCAGCATCATAATATCCTTACACCCATCCCTCCTATTTTGCAACTAGCACTCCCAATTGTTGTTGAACATTGTTTTGTTTCCTCAAGTAATTCATTAAAATTCTTTTTCAAGTTTTATTTTTTTTTCTTTCAAAACCAACATTAATGTACTAACCCAACCATCCTTTGGAATAACTTGAAATTCTATTAAAACTAGCAGCACTAATCCATATTGTAATATGTCTAAAAAAAAGTATGTGTTAATATAAGTATGTGTTAATAAAAAAAAAAGTATATTTATAAATTAGTTTTTTATAAAGTTTACAGGCGGTTATTTCAAATTGAGACATAAAAACGCTTATTTTAGAAAAGTTCTTTGAAATTTAAAAATATAAATTAGAATTACAT
>Ga0209282_1001617_pt1 | contig 12491 bp, 12 predicted proteins | sample Mtrugardesep15_FD_187529 | JGI IMG/M metagenome (GOLD analysis project Ga0209282, IMG submission 187529) | Root nodule microbial communities of legume samples collected from California, USA - M. trunc garden sep15 (SPAdes) (version 2) | ecosystem: Host-associated > Plants > Roots > Nodule...
ATTCCTTTTATCACAACAGGTCGTGCAAGTTGTAAAGAAGAATCAGAGCCTGAAGCGAATATCCTTTCTGGCCCATTCTCTTGGAGGCCTATTTGCTAGATATGCAATTGCTGTTCTTTATTCACCTGATACCGATAAAAGTGGCCAACCCAATGATCCAGCGAACTGTGAGATGGAAAATTCACAGAAAACAGACTTTTCAAGAGGGATGATTGCTGGACTGGAACCAATGAATTTTATTACTTTAGCAACTCCGCATCTTGGCGTGAGAGGGAAAAAACAAGTATGTTCAGAACAATCAAATTATGAAGCTTTTATTTTGATACATATGGACTTATCTCTGAAAAATATAATGCAGTATTGGTTTTTTCTTTAGATACTGTATGTTTTATGCTGATGATTCACAACTTACATAATGTTTAGGCTTAATTGTTATAACAATTAAAATATTCAATGATTTTCAACTCTAAATTAGATTTTGTGCTATCTACAGAAAGTTTTACTCTTAGAAGTCCTACGACTTTTTTCTTTTTGAGCAAAGTGTAAATGTTCCTCTAATTTTTGTTTGAGTCTTCTCTAAATACTTCTTTTTCTTAACCGGTTCTTGTTTGTTCTCTTCCATCGTTTTCTTTTCCAGTACTTAATCATTCAAGTTTAATCGAATTCATCATTGATTTTCATGATTGCCGCAAGAATCTTCATTGCATGCATTGGCTTTAGAATTTTTATACAGGTCAATGGGTTTTTGACTTCTTTTGTAATGATTTTTTCTGTCAACATTCATACTTCACAGCTTCCATTTCTATTTGGTGTTCCGATCCTAGAAAAGCTTGTTGCGCCTGTAGCTCCATTGTTTATTGGTCGGACTGGTAGTCAGCTATTCCTTACTGATGATAAACCCCATAAACCATCCCTTCTTTTGAGAATGACTTCTGACTGTGAAGATGGAAAATTCATGTAAGTAGGAAATTTTCTTTGCTGATTACAAGTTCCATTGTTTCAGTAAATTAATCATGTTCTTATAACATTGTTATGTTTTGTAGATCTGCACTTGGAGCATTTAGATGTCGTGTTGTTTATGCTAATGTTTCATATGATCGTATCCTTTCAGTGTATTAGTGATACTTATTGGCCCTTTCTTCCTTGGTTTGTTTTATTCCTTTAACCTATATAGATATGGTTGGGTGGCGCACGTCCTCCATAAGGAGGGAAATCGAACTTGGTAAGGTGAATATGATTATTTTTCTTCGTTGATTGTCTCCTTTTGATGTCGAAGGTCTCAAATCTTAAGATTGTTGTTTATTAAAATTAATAATAAATATCTGGATTACAATAAAATAAACATGTAGTATGATTATGAAATTTGTATTTAGTAGCTGAACTCCTGAATGTGGTTAAGTCCTGTATTTAACAAAACCAAGAAAGTTAAGAACTCCTATAACTCCTGACTATAATGCAATTAATTTTCAGTAATATTATGAAATTTGTATTTAGTACCTGAACTCCTGCATGTGGTTAGGTCCTGTATTTAACAAAACCAAGAAAGTTAAGAACTCCTATAACTCCTGACTATAATGCATTAATTTTCAGTAATTTCAGAAGCACTTTTCTACTCTTTCTTGCGCTTTGCCAATTGAACACTTCAGTCTTCACATTTTGAATCACTGGAATGATTATATACTTATCACTGCTAAAATATCAAAATTTTATCCATATCCTATGTTTCAAATATTCCACCATAATTATAAATTCCAAGTAGATATGTAGTTCAATGCAGAAACACAACATGTTGGCTTAAGTTTCAGAAAAAGGAAAACACCTGACCTGTGGAAGTTGATAAGGCAAATATATTTGTGTTAAGTAACTAACATTTTGTATCTGTTCCGACAGCCTCCACGCCAATCTTTGGATGGATACAAGCATGTTGTTGATGTGAATTACTGTCCCCCAGTTCCTTCCGATGGACCTCAATTTCCTCCGGAGGCAATGAAAGCAAAGGAAACTGCACAGCATACACAGAATAGTGTAGAATTTCATGAAATTATGGAAGGTGATTACCATTACCAAAATTAATAGAAGATACTCTAATTTACATTTTGGGATACTGTTGTCTTGTTGTCAAAACCATTGTGTTGTCTTATTGCTAAGTCCACTTGATGTTTTTAACAGAGGAGATGATACAGGGATTACAGAGATTGGGATGGATAAAAGTTGATGTCAACTTTCACTCAGCAGTGTGGCCTCTCTTTGCCCACAGTAACATCCATGTACTGCATTTCTCTGAATCTTCATTTCAAGTATGCTGGCACCACTGATATAGTTTATAACACGAGTATTCTTTGGATTTCAGGTGAAAAAGAAATGGCTTCATAATGCTGGTGTAGGAGTAGTTGCTCATGTTGTTGACAGCTTAAGACAGCAAGAAACATCCTCAATTTTACCAACATCATAACAAAATGTTGTGATAAGAAACAGGCCCACATTCGTAAACCTTTAAGGTTTATACACATAAGAAAATTGAATTAGGAAAGGGGAGTTAGTTACAAGAGATAAAAAAAAGATCTGATAGTATATACAGTAGTATCAGGAGAACAGTGTGTGGTATCTTTGGAAAATCAATTGTTATTTTGGGTCTTGAGAATGCGTTTTTTCTGACTAGGGGGTTGATACCAATTATTTTCTCTGTAAATTCACTCATACATCAATACAATCATACTCCCCATTTCATACATCAATACACACATTCCTTTCATTTATTCTATTTTTGTTTTCACTGGAAGTTGATTTATCAAATCTATCAAATGGTGCTTTCATCGAGATATTTTTATGCGATAAAAAAAGGCTGCACAAAGCTTGGACATGTTTGAACCATGAGTTGCTGCTGTTGAGTCCATGCTCAGAAACCAAGTGGCATTGCTACGGGACAAGATTAATTGGTGCGCTCGCATGGTGTGACACTGCAGGTACACTCGGCTTAGCTGGGTTCCTTGATGACTAGTGGCACAGAGATCACCAAGTCCCTGCAAGCTCTACATACTGGGGTGCGAGAAGGATTCCAATGCGAAAAAAACAGTCCCACTCAGTCCGGCTCGGTTCGGGGAATTGGGTGCTTATTGAAAATAATAAATTATAGAATTGATGATGTGTATGTGTGAGACCCATTTAAAAACTTACTTTGAGGAGCTCCATTGTGGATGTTGTTAGTCATTATTTGGTTCCCTCCTTATAACCTTGTGGATGTTATCAGGTTATAATCATTGGGAATACAATTCCTTAAAAAATACATAAAAATACGTCAAAACACTATGGATGAATACTATACTATATTAATATAATTAAGGTTTTTCTTTTCCTTCTTTTGGGCGTCAAAGAAACTAATCACAAAATTTCTACGCCCTACATGGGTAGAAGAAGGGTACAGGATATTCAAACACACACTATGCATATCAGAAGTCTCCACAACTATTTTGAGGTGCATTTGAAGTAGACTGTTAACCAAAAAAATTGTTCAAACAAATTTTTGGAAAAAGATATTATTTATCTGTTGGTTTAAATCAATATGTTTTCCTTTTAAAATTCATTTACATATCCAAACAGATAAGCAAAAACGTAAAATTAGAATGTTCCTTTTCTGATAAATCAAGGGAAGCGCAAAATGTGCACATTTCCATATTCTTTGCCGAGCACAAATTTATTTGAAAGAAATCCATCAACAGGTAGATGTGCTTCAACGATGCTTATACATTTCAAATGAGATGTCTTAGGCCAAGAATATTTGGAATCCAATCTCTTTTGGTTTGAAGGTTGTTCTTTGGTATCTAAGGAATAAATTGTTGAATTGTATACGGAGTTAACAAGAAACATGAATTTTTATATTTTCTATATTTTTAAAGAGAGAAAGCAGTGTGCTGGCAAAACTGTTTATATTGGTATTCAATAAAACAAAATGGTTGTGCATTGTAAATTCTTTAAATTATAATAGATTAGACTTTTTTTGAATTCTAATTTTGTTGATGTCAAGCTTTATTAAAGGCTCTCTTCCTTCTTTTTTTTGTTGGTGTTTTGCTCTATACTCTTTTCGGTTACACTCTATACTCTTTTCTCCTTTACAAGTTTTATTCCTCTGGATTTTCCTTACAATATCTTTAATGAAGCAAATATTGGTTCCCTTGTTTATTCTAGCTTAAGTTTTGGTATAGTCCCCTAAATGTCTTTGTATTTTTCTTTTATATTTTAATTAAATTTTCTTGAGTGTTGCACTTGATATGTGACGGCTAAAGGGGGTAACATAATTCAGAAATTTGGTTTGTTTTTTGTTTTTGCACAATCTTTTCTGTACTAATAAAAGGTAGTTAAATTTATTCTTGATGAACTTTTGCAAAATATATTTTTTTTTTGAAGAATTTTATTCTTATATTGAAACAAAGCCTTTTTATTTAGGGTTAATACCGTTTTTGGTTCATGTAATATTAGCGAATTTTGGTTTTAGTTCTGATAAAAAACATTAGATTATGTTCATGTAATATTAGATTCCTTCACTTTTAGTCTCTCATTTAACCACGTCAGCAAAATCTGCATACATGACATGTGAAATGAGGGATCAAAAGTAGAGGAATTTGAAATTATAGAGACCAAACGTGAAAGAATCTGAAATTACAAGGATGTAATTTATGCAGATTATGCTTGTTGACGTCGTTAAATGAGAGATCAAAAGTGGAGGAATTTGAAATTACCAGAACAAAATCTAAATTATATTTTCAACCGAAACTCGCCAATATGACCAAAAACAGTATTAATTACAGGGACCAAATACAGGATTAACCTTTTTAATTAATCGATTTTTTTTTTTAATAATATAATCGAAATCAAAGTCACCATAAAACAAGAAAATTTCCTTATAAAGTTCAATTTCAATATATTAGCACATCAATCACGCAAAAAGTGCAAAAACACAAACATTCCTTTTTCAAATTCAATTCAATCACTTTCGACTCAAACCAACGCGTAATCACTTCTCAAACGCGCTTCTATAAAAAGAAACCCTCATTCTCCCTTCTTCTTCTTCATCACCCAAACCACCAAAACCGTTACGCATTTTCAAATCTCATCGATCTTCAATGGCTTCCCCTAACCAAAACTTCGTCTACACTGCCAAACTCGCTGAACAAGCCGAACGCTACGAAGGTAACATCGCATTTTCGCTTTTGATTCGTATCTTTCTTTTTTTTTTTTTTTTTTTTTTCTTATTTGTTTAATGGCTTTGTTTCTTTTAGAAATGGTTGATGCGATGAAGAATGTTGCGAAACTCAACGTTGAATTGACGGTTGAAGAGCGAAATCTGTTATCAGTTGCTTACAAGAATGTTGTGGGAGCACGTAGGGCTTCTTGGAGGATTCTTTCGTCGATTGAGCAACGAGAAGAAGCGAAAGGGAGTGATGTGAATGTCAATCGGATCAAGGAGTATCGGAAAAAGGTTGAATCGGAGTTGGCTGATGTTTGTAATGATATTATGACTGTGATTGATGATCATCTTATTCCGAATTCTTCCGGTGAATCTAATGTGTTCTATTACAAAATGTAGGTTTAGTTTTTGGTTTTGATTTGATTCTTTTTTGTTCGCGATGAAATTTGAATCTTGAATGTTGTTGTTTTACTTTGTGTTTGATTGTGTTGTAGGAAAGGCGATTATTATCGTTATCTGGCTGAGTTTAAGAGTGGTGATGAGAGGAAAGAGGCTGCTGATCAGTCCTTGAAAGCATATCAGGTACGCTACATCAGTCTTGTTTCTCTTAAATGTTCTGTTGATTTCATTACTGATTCATAATTTTCCTTGAAAGCTTAATCATGCTTGGTTTGGGTTACGTTACATTCATATCTTTTCTGATTTTGGTATATATGCATTTGTGTCTTCGATAAAGCATTCCACAGGACTTGCCATATAAGAGGCTTTTCGGGATCAGTAATGATTTTTATTACATTTATAATAATCCATCTAATCTTATTATTGGTTTAAGCAATAATTATTGACTAAAACTTATAAAAGGTGTTTTTATTGGGGAAAGATTGATTAAAATAACTTTTGCTTCCATCATACTATGTTTCTTGCGTATAAGATTTGTGCACTGAATTCATTGTGGTAAATTGTTATATACACTTCATAGGGGTTAGCCTAATGATTGTTTACTATAAAAATACGTTTGTGATTGATTTAAAGATGAAGTGAGGGGCTAGATGTTGGTGCTTAGTCTTCAGGCATGGCATCCATTCACCATGTGTCTTATATTTGTCCCAAGACTGCTCTGTGATTTTTTTCGTGGTGTGACCTCGTTTACTTGAAAAACCATCATTGTGTCTAGGGGAAGTGACAAACTGTCTGTTGAGTTTCAAGAATTTTTTTTGCACGGTTCACATTAGTATTGACTCTTATTAATCATACATGAAAATAATTGCAGGAAGCCTCCACTGTTGCAGAGGCTGAGTTACCTACCACACATCCCGTCAGACTGGGTTTGGCTTTGAACTTCTCTGTGTTCTATTATGAAATCTTGAACTCTCCTGAAAGGTATATATAATATTACGTTCTTAATCAAAGAATGTTGCACCCCCTCAGTTTTTATGTATTCATGCTAGGCTGGTCTCTTAAACAACTGTTTTCTTTCGTATTTCAGGGCTTGTCACCTTGCCAAGCAGGCATTTGATGTAGCAATCGCTGAGTTGGATTCTCTCAATGAGGAATCTTACAAAGACAGCACACTGATCATGCAGCTTCTGAGGGACAACCTGACATTGTGGACTTCCGACATTCCTGAGGAAGGAGGTGGAAACTATCTTCTATTAACTATGCTAATTTGATATGCAGAGGATGTGAAATTTACCTGAAATGCTTTATTTTTTATTGTTAGCATTTGATATTTTCCTTAGTCAGACAGGAGCATGTGTTGATAACAAGCTTGTTTTAAATTGTTCTCTCTATGTCCATGTGATTGTTAGTTGTTAGTAAAATAAGCTGCCCTCCTACCCACTTGATAGAGATTCCAACTAAGTTTTGGATCAGAAGAAGATCCAATGGAAGATTTAGTAATCAGGCTTAGAGAACTAGATCTTGTTTTGTTCCATGAAACATGAACATAATTCATCTTCAAAAAATTAATAAAAAATCCATATGAATTTGCATAACTTCACAATCCTGTAGAAAGCCGGCCTGACAGTTTTTGTTGAAAAATGAGTCAAAATAACCTGCTAGTAGTTCTAAAAACTCAGATAAAGATGTAAGTGTCTATGTTTCCAATTGCGGCGCATTACCGTGGGGTGAAACAGTGGCTAGCTGCCTGCCAGATGTGTCGTGTGGTCCAGAATGGATTTGCGTCTGTTGCAGCCGCCTTCGTGTCTTGTCTTGGCATCTGGTTTTGCGTCTTGGGTGCTGGGATAGGAGCGTCACAATGTTGTGGTAAAAAAAACCCGGGAGCACCGTTAAAATTGAGTCATTATATATGGGATTTTTTTTTTCTTTTTGGGTTTTTGCACAGTAAAAAGCCTATCTCTCCTCTTGTCTGTGCAACTTCTCTTGTCAATAATGCTGCATTGCGGGAGGTGGGGCGAAACTGTGGCTACTTTGCCCCCCAGAATGGAGCTGCGGCTGTCGCAGCCGCCTTCTTGTCTTGAATTGAAATCCAGTTTTTCGTCTTGGGTGCTGGGATAGGAGCGCCAGTGTTTTGGCCGAGATAACCCAGAATTATAGGGGAAATTTTGGGTTTTTGCACAGTAATAAACCTACTTTCCCTATTGGAACTGCGATTCATAACTGCCAGCCATCATTGTCCCAAACTGCCACCATCTTTTCCAGCAGCAGTGGTTTCAGCAGCCATTGTACCAACCCTCACCTTTCCCTCATTCTAATAGTTGTGACAACACCTGCTCCTTCTCAACCATCATCAATCAGTGGCTCATCTCTTAATCCCAGTTTTGGGGTCTAACATCGGCCAATATATGTCCAAAATATATTAAATATCGGCCAAGCACCAACTCATAAGTTTATGATTCTCATTGCTTACTGAATCATCATTAACTTCCAGCATTGGGTCTTAGTGGTATTATAGTTTCTCTTTTAGTGTTTCCTTTCTGGTTGTTTTAAACTTGTTAGTATTAATTAGTATAATGCTGTAATGTCTACTATGCCTCAATTTTGCTATTGTTACTTTCCTTTCAAACTTGCCTTCGCTCTTCCTATGCATATTATTTTCTACTGAACATTAATTTATTACTTTTCCACCTTTGCCCTTCATTCTATTTTCCTGAATTTCCTTCCTTTTTAACAGTTGAGGAACAAAAGGCTGAATCTGCCCGAGCTCCTCCTGCAGGAGATAATGCAGAGGTATGTAATTGTGTTACCTGAGAGATTGTCTTCTGGTTTTACGTTTACCTTAACAAAGTTATATTTTGCATGCAGTAAAGTGACAGGTTTTACTAGGGGTTTGTGGTGTGAATACGAAAGACTAGTCTCTATGCAAGTTCTGGTGGTTCTCTGTTTCCATGTTTTCTAGTTGTAGGAATTTTAAAGCTCACCACTAGGATGTTTTAATTGAACAGTAAGTCTGTCTCTAGGAAAATTATAAACCCTGGGGCTTTCCTCTTCATTTGACAATGAAATCCAGCATTGCCAATGTTGCTTTAGATGCTTTTTAGCTACCGGAAAAACATAAGATTCATGGATGACTGTAATAATTTAATTGGTGCTTTTTGTTTACATATACACTATTAAAAAAAAATGCCACCTTAGATGATTTCATCATTTTACAAAGAAGTAGTATTTATTTTAAATTTTTGTAAGTAACTTAAAGAGTTTGGTCTAGCAGTAAAACGACATATCTTAGAAACGGAGGTTCCGTGTTCGAGCCCTATTAGTGTTGTTAGTGGGAGTTAAATGTAAAATTACCGAGTCATAATGTCTTCTCCATCTTGAACTGGGCCTCCATTGGAAATGGATCCTCTCAATTTTTTCTCCTCAATTTTCAAATATCAACCCTTAAATTCACTTTTTCCCCCTTCTTTCAAATTCTAACGTTATCATTCCTTTATATTTTTGCCACTTGAGAGGATTCTCATCCATTCCATTGGGACTTACGACCCAATCGTTGTTTTTTTGGCTTACTTCAAAGGTTGACTAAGAAAGGTCTATAAAGCAATCACCACTATCAAATTACCACATTTGGATTTTTATTATTCAAGTCAATAAACTAATTCCTATTGAAAAATTGTTTCTTTAGTTCAATGATAGATTATTCTTTTTCTTTTCTGGTTTTTCATAGGTTCTCTCTTCCGAAAATTTTATTAGTCGATACACGTCAGAATCTTGGTTTGCTATGTTGTGGGAGTCTAATCCCCAGCCCTAAACTCAATCCTAATTGGTGATGATAGATTATTCATATTTGATTTTTTTTTAAAATTTTAAATTTTTTTGTAAAAAGATAAACTCTTAGAGGTTTTAGAACTTGCAACCGTGTGTGTTGCCACTTTTAGTTGTCTTTTAGACATTCAGAGATGCTGATCCTTTTTTGCGATCATTGATAGTGATACTTGGTATGGTTACGTTATACTTATTTTTTCTGAAGCCTGGTTACTTTATATTTTATTTTGCACAAAAGCATATCGATTGTAAGTTTAAAAGGAAGATTATTTTCGACCAAAAAAAGGAAGATTTTTTCCTCTCTCGTCAAAGGAGGCCAGTGATACGTAGGCCTTTAAAAATTTAAAAGCTAAAAAAACTTAAATGTTTCAAATAGGTTTTAATGGTGTGAGAGAACGTGAGGAAAACCAACGGGAGAGAAGAAATATTTTCCGCAGGCATTTTTTTCTATCTTGGATTGGTTTCACCTTAACTATTGATTTAATATAAGAAAATGATTCCGGCTAGGATTGTTTCGAAATATTTACCATTCATTTTAATATCATATCTTTCGTTAATTTTTTTTCATGATACTAATGTATCTTTCATTAACTTGAATTTTTTTATTAATAAAACCTAAAGATATAAGTACAACATTTGATCAAATAAGCTATATGCCATTTGATCAAATAGGATATCCATATAATATACCTTGGATGGAGAATGTTGTGGAGGACCTAAAAGTAATAGTTTTTTTTTTTTTTGTGAAGATAAAAAGAATAGTTAATGGCATGCATCACACTTGGATGTTGCTAAATATGGCTTGTCCAGAGGTAAAAGAAAAAGGGAGGTGTAGGGATTTGTATTCCCTATATTGAAAATTTTCTCTTTTTCTCAAGTGAAATTTCAACCATCAAACATTAGAGAAAAATAAGAGTTAAATTATAAAGAAAAGTGGTTAGTAAGTTTTAATAGTGGAGATTTTTTTTGGTTACTTAATGGTAGAGACTAAAAATAAGAAAATTTTAGAACATTTTTAAAGGAGAAAAACCAAATCCGAGGTGTAGTGGCTTGTGTTAAAAGATGTAGTAAGTTTGTTGAGCGTTTTAATAATTGTAAGTTGCTAAATATGCTCCTTGTAATAACCTTTGGAGATTTGAATTTCCTTATGCTTTTGTTCAAATCGTAATTCGATTGAACTTTTGAGCGTTAAATTAATATTCCCCTTATGATTTGGAGATTTGAACCTTCTTCTATTTTGGCCGCTTGATGCTTAACAATGTGTTATATCAAGATAATTTAAATTTGAAAGTGCTGGACCTTTTGGGACGATGTACCAAGAGATGCTTCATCAATGTTGGGATCAAAGTGTTGCTATCTTAAATAATAAGAAAAATCTTATGGTTCGGATGGATCAAAGTGTGTTAAGGAGTGGAAGTTGCTAAGCTCGATCATGTTATGGCTATCAAAACCTAACTTAAGCTTGACAAAACCTAACTCGTCCTATCATGCGCTTACATGGGCTGATGAGGTTAGAGAAGAAGTTTTATCGAGAGTTGTAGGATATTCTTCATAAAGAGGAGTTGATGTGGTTCCAACACCCTAGAGAAAAATGGCTTATTAGTGGTGATAGGGATACTCGATATTACCATTTAAAAGCTGTTGATAGGAAAAGGAAAAATAATGTTTTGCTGCTTCGTAATGATCAAGGTGAGTGGATTGAGGATACAAGTCAATTAAACCATCTACAATGGAGCACCTTATTTTAAGTGTTTAAATTAATCATCTTTGTCCACATCACTCATTTTACATTAATATTTAATAAACATCGTTTTTCTCCAACCCAACACTGCAAATGAAATTACTAGATAAGTCCCACAAATAATTTTCTATCATTATATTTCAACCAAATTTTATATATTTCATTATGATTTATTAAATAGGGTGAAGAGAAAGAGGGTGCTTCCATAGTCACTCTTCTTCATAGACACCCAAATATTATACTCCACAATGTAGGTAATGTGGGTGCCTATTTAGTATGGTGCTAAATAGGTGAAGCACCCACCATTGTGGATGACCTTACAAGTCATGGTTAATGATTTTTATAAAAGATTTATTCACTGAACCATGTGGAGAAAGTGTGGTATCAATCGATTATGTACCCATCTCTAGATGATGAAAATTGCTTATATGATTTCACGAAGGCTTTAGGTTTGGATGGGTTTCCAACTTGTTTCTTTTGGTAATCTTTGGAATGAATCTGAGTAGCGTGGAAGTGGTTAATAAAACCAATAGACTTTTGATTCTCTATATTAATCAACATGAATTTATAAATCAATTCAATTCAATTTCTCTTTGCAATACTATTTAAGAGACCGTGAGTAAGTTGTTCTTTTGGCCTTTGGCTTCAAAGACTAAGCATAATGAATGACATTAAAATGAAAATTACGTTAGGGAGTTTATTATGAAGATAAGTCACTTATGGCTCAATGTGGTTCATAGTGATGCTCGAGCTAATTTCTTTAATGATAATTTGAAAAGGAAAAATATTGTTTGAAAGCTTTAAAATTTGGTCAGGTAGATAGATGAGAAAAGAAATACTAATGACTTGAAATGTAACTTGTGTAAAAGAAATATTGTGCTTTTTTTTTTAAAAGAGAAATATTGTGTATGTAAGTGAAAAATGTTGATTTGATATAAAATTCAGAAGTAGCAATAATGACGAAAACATACAAAAAGAACAATATTTGAATTGTTGAGAGTTATACAACGTAATAATCAGTAAAGGACACATGTCAAATAATAAGGAAGCATACTCGTTGCGATTTAAGAGCCATGAGTAATGTAATTTTCTTAGCATACTACTTCTTGTAAGTAAGAGAATGTGTTCAAATCCAAACCAATCTCAAGTAAAACCATAAATTTACTAAAAAAAACTATAACCCGCCAAAAATGTTGATTTGTAAAAACCGCTAAGATCAGATCGAATTTTGAATCATTTTTTCAAAACCGAAGCAAACCAAACTGAACCGCAAAAGTAAATATTAATACTTATTTATTCTTTCATTAGTATTATAAATGACATTATTATGTTGCTTGTTGGTTTTTA
>Ga0209282_1001618_pt1 | contig 12490 bp, 6 predicted proteins | sample Mtrugardesep15_FD_187529 | JGI IMG/M metagenome (GOLD analysis project Ga0209282, IMG submission 187529) | Root nodule microbial communities of legume samples collected from California, USA - M. trunc garden sep15 (SPAdes) (version 2) | ecosystem: Host-associated > Plants > Roots > Nodule...
TAGATTTATTGAAAAAGTTAAGAGTAATTGAAAAAGGGTATAATTGACAAATCATACCCTAAAAATACAAAAAGGACAGTTAAATAGGAACGAAAAACACACGCTAAAAAGACACTTAAAAAGGAACAGAGGGAGTATTTGTTAAGGATACCAAGCTGATTTTCAGATTTTTTAAGAGACCATCATGAACTTCCACTCCTAAAAAAGTATCAAAAATACTATTAAATTCTTCTATATTATTCTCTATCAAATTGAAGCATTGTTTTTTGGTAGGCAGAAGCAGTGGCGCACCACCGTAGTGCTTGTTTATTACGTTCACAAAATCCCGACACAAATCTAAAATGGAATTTTCTTAAGGTGGACCCCGCTACAAGCAACATGCACAGATAAAAAAGGACATAACATTATTGTAATTTAATGTTCAACAAATAAGAAAGTGCAACGTAGGAATTGTTCTACCCTGATGAGTTGGAATGGATTAGGACAAGTTTCTTATTTCTCACACTGAATGCTAGCTTTGTGTAACGCTTCCATGCTTCAAGGGCCGTTTTTAAGGAATGAGTAACTGCCACATTGGCCTCAACCTTAAGGATTGTTTATGAGGTGGTTTATCCTTTCCACGTTGGATCATTAAAGCTAATCCATGTAATCCAATCCTTGTATGGAGAAATTCTAACATAGTCACAAACACAAATAAAAAGTTGGTAGGCACACACACATGAATCTAAATAATTAAAATAAGAAATAATGAATGATTTGACTAAATTCTTTTTCATTTATTTTGTTCCATTTATGTGAGTGTGTCTAAACACATTTTATTTATATTTGTGTTCAAGTAAGAATAGCTCTATATGCGTGGCAAGTGTACATTGTTAATTCTCATGAAATGAAAAAAGGTAAAGTGTACATTTTTAATTGATTTTTTGGCTAAAAAAGTTCTCCACGCGCCGGTACAGGTAATCAACTTGGGCGTGTAAATCCAAACATAATCAACAAAAGAATAAATCCATGTCTGGTTTTTCATGACAAGGTAAATTATGTCTTCTGTGTTGAGAACACTCGTGTTTTTCCCACTGCATAGCATCATTAGGGAATATGGGTCTAGTTTTCATGTGGTATAAATCGACTACAGTTACTTAAAATGTAAAAAATCGTTGGTAGAGAAAGAACCCTTCTTTGGTGAACTAGGTCTAGAGACTAGAGCCACTGATAGCTGCCTGGTGACTTAGGATTGTACTAGCAATAATTTAGATCACTAACAATTGAAATAAAAAAACGAGCAGCGTGAATGTGATTAATAAACAAATTTGTTGAAAGATTCTTATAATTATGGATGGAGGTAGTACGATCGATACAAATAACTATTTAAAAGATCCCATTTATTAAATTTTTTGAGTCCGTCGTGCATTCAAGGTCATTAACGTTCGATCTTAATTCGATGATCCATCAAAATGTAACTTAAACTTTTGTTTTATATTTTAGAAAAACCAAAATTAAATCTAAATCATTCAATCAGGTTGAAAAGATTACTTAGACCGACGTGAATGCACTAAATTATTGATGCTTGGGAAACGCTGTCATTTTTCTCGTGGTATAGTTAAGTAGTGAGTTAAAAAGTCCTTTATCTTTGCTGACTAAGGGGAAAGAATGATAGCGCGTGTTAATAAACATTAAGAACTTTCCGCGTTTGGTCCGGACCTCCCTCAGATCTTTTACCAATACAATATCTTCCCTTCCTTAAATAAGACCACCTTCGGATCTCAGAATCATCATCATCCCATTTCCCAAACCCAAAACCATTACTCTCAAAAAACACCAAACATCTCCTCTTTCAATCAACAACATATGAATACCCAAACCACATCAATGGATTTCACTGCCACTCCCGAATACGATGTCTTTATTCACACCTCTGATGGCACACGTATTCCAGCCCACACAAGCATCCTGGTTAGTTTGTCTCCAATTCATCTGTTTTTTATTTTTTAACTCCGGTGCCCAATCCAAGAACTTAACGATCGTTAATCTTTGTTGTTGTAAATCATTAATTAACAGGCATCTGTATCTCCTGTTTTCGAGAACATTATTGATCAACCACGTAAACACCGCAGTTCCGAAAGAATAATCCAAATCCACGGCGTTCCTTCCACCGCCGTAACCGCTTTCGTCGGCTTCCTCTACTCATCCAGGTTTGTAGTACTTGTATAATACTCTTTCAACCCCGCTGTGAATGAGAAATGACAAAGATGTCCTTGGTTTTTTACAGTTGCACGGAGGATGAGATGGACAAATACGGAATCCACCTGTTGGCACTATCTCACGTGTACAATGTACCGCAACTGAAACAAAGATGCATCAAAGGTCTTGTTCAACGGTTAACATCAGAAAACGTGGTGGATGTACTCCAACTCGCCAGACTCTGCGATGCACCGGATCTCCGTGTCCGTTGCATGAAGCTACTCACCAATCACTTCAACGCGGTTCAAAAAACTGAAGGATGGAAGTTCCTCACCAAACATGATCCCGTGCTTGAACTCGATATCCTCCGCTTCATGGACGAAAGCGAAACAGTGAGTCTAATACTTATCTAATCAATGATATATCAGTAGCACCAACACCTCTGATCAATATGTTTATGTGTCAGTGTCTTTGTCGTGTCCATATCTTTATTTATTTATTTAAAATATGATTATTATTGTGTTATAGAGGAGAGAGAAATCGAGGAAGCATAGGGAGGAGCAAGGGTTATATGCTGAACTATCAGAGGCGATGGAGTGTTTGGAGCATATATGCACGGAAGGGTGCACCGACGTAGGACCTTACCATGTGGAGGTTGATAAAGAAAAGAAACCGTGTAGCAAATTCTCCACCTGTCAAGGGCTTCAGCTTCTGATTCGTCATTTTGCAACATGCAAGAAGAGGGTGAAGGGAGGGTGCTGGAGGTGCAAACGTATGTGGCAGCTGTTTAGATTGCATTCATATGTTTGTCAACAAACTGATGATTCCTGCAATGTTCCTCTTTGCAGGTTAGTTTTTTAACATCCATGCCTAATGCAACTTAGCTGGCATGTTTTATTTGTTTATTTACATTAATCACATGCCTTATTTTTTTATTTGGATGATATATGATTTAATAATGCTAGAATTTCACTTTTGTTAGAGCTAGAATTGTTTATTTTTTAAGAATATATCATAATCTTGGAATTAATTAGAATATTAGAGGGTGCTTTGCTTCTTTGACAAAAATATTAGAGGATGTTAGTAGTTGCGGTGATCACAAGTTTCTCGTGATATCTTATGATGTCGATGAGTGATAAAACGTGGGGAAAATAGAGCCAATGGTGATGGTTATTTAGACATGGTCGGTGATTTATTTTTCTTGGAAAAACAAAAAAAGTTATGTCGACGACTATGATAGTTAGAGGGTTATTGGTGATGATAGTGTGGGTGGTGGTTGGCCATAAGTAAAATATTTCTTATACTTTTATTCCGGTCACAAATATAAGTAAAAATAAAATAAAATAAGTTGATGTATTGAATTAAGATTTGACTTTTTATTTGTTTATATTTAAGATCAGAGGGAGTAAAAGTTAAGATTGATCGAGTGAGATACTCCTAATGGTAAAAAATTAAGTCACAATTCTAAAATTATTAATACAAAATAATTGAAATAAAATGAGTCAATTTTTCCATAAACTTGATGATTCAATTTTGAATTCAAAAGTTCAATGTTCACGTCAAAGAAAGTAAGTTTGAGTGAAAAAATAATTCAAAGTAAAGAAGTTCAATTTCATTTTTGTTTAGATGGGTAAATGGTCACACCAACACACTCACGGCATCCATTTTCTAAATTTGAAGGGTCAAAATAGTTTCTTGCTAGCAATAGTTCATTTGTTTAATATTACTAATAAAAAAGAATATTTGAACAAGTGACTGAGATTGAATGTGTCCAGGGTAGAGCATTATTTTATCTTTTCGTAATGAATTTATATTCGGAGCTTTGCTCGATTCATCGCATAAAGTCTCATCGTTGATCATGTAGCAATATATACAATATTGTCACGTTGAAATTAAAGGGTCCATTAATTCGTTGTATATTTTATATAGGGGTCCAATCATATATTGCAATGTTCACACACGCATTGTTTTTTCTTTTGTGTGTGGTTTGCATTGTTTGTTTTGTACCCTAGCTGAGTCTCTTGATATTTTTAGGGATTGGCCAGCTTGCATTTTGATGCCGTTGGTCCATCGATCGTAGTCAATAATTATATATATCATTTATAACCAGCCCACTACTGTGTTAACAACCAAAGTATGTGGTCATGTCCATGACACCAACATCAGTGGAAAAGTTCAAATATCATATAAAAAGAGTTTTTTACAGACTAATTTTATAAAGATGAATCGGAAAAATATAAAAAAAAAATCTAATAAACATAGTGTTAGTAGTTACCCAATTGTTATTATTAGCCACCTTCAACTTGGGAAGCATGGTTGCATGAACCATGCCAAACATGTCTGTCAATTAGTGAAGGTCCCATCAATGACGGGTACCTCTCAAAATTAAGAAATATCTATTTGTTGATGATAGTTTTTTTGTTTTATCCCATGTTTGTGTGTTTATTTTCTTGCAATCTTATGATGATGACGGTCTTGTTTTATCTTGCTGTCAATTTATTTGAAAATTTTGTCAATAATAATTAAGCTAATTTTGGGAATGTGACAGACAATTTCAATTGAGAATGGAGCAAGAGAAAAGGAAAGATGATCCCAAATGGAAACTACTAGCAAGGAAGGTGGCTTCAGCTAAAGTAATGTTTTCCTTGTCTCTCCCAAAGAGAAAAAGAGATGAAGAAATGAGAGTGACCATAGACAATCGTGGGATCAGATGTTTTGGTTACAATGAATATTGTAACAATAATGTCTCGGACAATCGTTGTGTTTCATGTTGATAGTGCCTTATCTTATTTTGAAGAGGGTTTTTTGGGTGGTGTATGTAAGGTTATTGTTAGTGGTAGTGGCTCTTCAATTGAGGAATTGGCAAATTAAGTGTTTGCTTGAAATGTAAATTTTGGTGGTTGTAGTTGTGCGCAAATTAAACCTCATTTTGCCCTGTCATAAGATTCTAAGGAGGTTCTAAGCTTGTGTTACATTTGATTGATTATCCATGTAAAAAAAAAAATCAAATTATCAGTCGTATAATTATTATAAATTTAGTGATTATTTGTTGGTATATTTTTTTTGTGATTATCCGGTTTCTATTATGTCATATGTATTTCTGAATTAATAACTATGCACGAAGACATTCTTATTAAACTCTTTTTTCAATCAATTTTTTTTCTTTTAAAAGGAGATTGATATTGTTCTTTACTTCTTCTTCATAACTCAAACCCACAATCGTTTGAGTGAAGATGAAGTATCTTACCAACTAATAACATGTTTGGTTACGACTTACACGTCCAAGTTACAAATCTCACGTTTCGATGTTGATTTCACCACTATTTTACGAAGCTACATATTTTGAGCATGTAAGGCCAAACACTAGCTAAACGCACTGTGTTAACTCAACCGCTAGACCAAACACTAGCTAAATTGTGTTTCATTGTCTTTTTCCATTGATTTATTTTAAAACAAAAAACTTTGTTTGTTTGTTTTTTTCTTTCTTTTCCTATTTCCTTACCAAACAACTAATAAATATTCATTTTAGACCATATTTTATATTTCCTTTCATTTTAGTGCTTAAGTGGGTTAGGCGTTTTCACATATCCCTGTTTACAATTTTCAGTTTTAATATTTAGAAACATTCACTTTCTCAAAATTTATAAAATGAAACCTGCAAAATAGTTGAGAGATAATTCTTCGATATTGGCCCCACAACTTTTTATTCAACAATGAGGGTATATCCGTATATGTTTAGTTTGGTGCAAAATAGAGAGGTTAAGCAGCCTCATCGTGGACACTCCAAAAAAATAATGTTTATACCAGAAAAAAAAAAGACTTTGACATAATTATGAAATAATTTGGGACACAATCATGGTGTTTGCTCCTGCATAACAGCATAAGAGAGCATAGTATTGTTAATATGATGATCACACTTCTAAGCATTAGACATTGACCAGCACAATCTAGTCCCACAGACGCAGACAATACTTAGTGGTATGAAAGACAGAAAGAGTGGCATTTGTTCAGTGAAAAGAAACACTTTGAGGCGTTTGTCAATTCTCCCTCACTAAGCATTAGACATTAAACAAAGAATCTTCCTTCTTGGAAATTTTCTTTTTCGTCCAAGTCCCCACAGATATACCTTTCACTCCTTCAGAAAAATAGAATTTAGTACCTAAAATGCTGTTCAAAAAAAAAGAAAAGAATATAGTACCTAAAATATTAGTAAATACTCATTCCTTCCCTTAATAAATTAAATTCAATACACCAAAAGATTGGATGTTTTGAGATTAACCAAAAAAATTTCTCTTTATCTTTGTTGTGGGACTTCAAATAAGACCAACCACCACGGAGGTTTAGTGTAAGTGATTGGTCAAAGTGTGTGAGTGTCATATATCACGAGGTATCAAACTCGATTTCAAAGAATAAAAACGAGACGTATGAGACAGTTTCCTTGAGAATTCTCACTTTGAGGTAAAAACTATTTCCATTTTTTTAATGTGATATTCTCATATTAGATTTTATATTGCATTTACGCATAACTAGTTTAACATTTTTCATAAAAATACCATAGAAAGACAATATTTTAAATTTTTTAATATTGAAAACATAATAATTATATAAAATCTGAGCAAATACTTATGAATTAGTATTGTGCAACTACTTGCATTGGAAGCTTTGGTGTTTGAAACTTAGTTTATCTTGGTGGTAATCTCAATTGTGATGATAAAGCCTAATTGCTATAAAGAAAGGTCAACATGTGAATCTATTTGTTAGAATTCTTGGCCTTTTTGGCACCCTATTCAATTAAAAATTAATCTCTACTTTAAAACTCGTCACCACTCACCAATCGATCATCTTCCTCCAAGCATATATATAGGACTTTATTCTTTCTTTCTTAAATTTAGTCCAATTGTCCAACTTGGAAGAATTAACGGAATTTATTACCAAAACATGTATATATTATAAGGTTTGGAAGGGATATAAACAAATCCGAAACTATAGTGACAAATGGTTTCTTAATTGAAGATGACAAACCAGTCTTGTCGTGGTTGTAGTTCTACATTTAATTCAAAATCACACAAGTGTAAGTTGTGCCATGCTCAAGTGGGTGTTAATTTGAATACCAACAAGTGGTTTGTCTAGTGGTGATGGATAGTGATCTCTTAACAAGAGTTTTATATATTTTTACTGAACTTAAATAGTGGTGTGTTATTTCAATGGAATTAAAAAAGAGTGTTTGAACCATAACTCTATATATGAAAACAATGTGGTTGACAAGGTCATATATATTCCTTTCATTACAATATTCATAAAATAAAATGAGTGTTTGAATGAGATTTAAAACACACGTTCAAAAACCAGATGTTTCACTGTTATTTTGATGATTAGTATCATAGTGGTTTCAAAGGACATAGAACGTTGAGATACTTTGGAGTGCCAAAGAACCTAATTATAGTGGTTTAGCTACAAAAAATTCCATTTAAAGATGCAAAACAACTCATACTCTTAATTACCAATAAAAACCAGGTTTTTCAAAATAACAACTTCTGAAATTGATCTATAACTAGGATCAAGAGTGTTCGAGTCACAGATCAACAAAAACAAGATGAAGCAAGTGAGTGAATCAATGTATGCGCGACAACCGACAAGCTAGAGAAAGATGAACGTTCTTGTTCAAATACATAGTGAACCGGATAGATGGAAGAAAAAAGAAGAGTGTTTATATCATAATCTTCTTTATCTTGTATCACTAATCCTATAAGCATCAAGAGAACGAAGAAGCAATTTCATAGTATCATTTTCTTTTTGTTTTGTTTCTGACACTTTTTGTATGAGGTTCAGGCTGCACCTGACAACATTTATTGAATTTTTAGCTTTATCAAAAAAAAAAAATAGTATCATTAACAAAACCAAAGCAACATAAACATTTTTTTTAGAATCAACAAAATATTATTACGGCGAGGGTGTGTAAGAAACACAACAAACACGCAAGCGGAACCAAAACAAAACAAAGGCCTCTGATATACCAGAAGACCAGCAGCCAAAAAACAGCAAAACAGAAAAATCCCAGCAGTTAGAACTCGCACATAGCACCAGAAAAAAAGCACCCAGCTGCAATTGTTAAGGATTTGAGGCTGCCATATACCAAAATGACAGCAAACCTGAGAACAGGCAGCAGCAGAAAACAAGCATACCCCAGCCTCAAAACTCCTAAACACAATGACCAGAAAGCTATCGCAAAAGACATTCGTACGGCTTCCAACACCATTCGTAAAATAAACAAGCCGGCACCTTCACACGGGTCAAAGTCCTTCTCCACGACAAAACCTTAATAGCTTCCACTATCTCATCAACATTACAAAGAGAATTGTTAAAGATACGGTCATTTCTCGCCCTCCAAACCGCCGCGTGCCAAATTATCCGTTAGCCATTACGGATCCTTTTGTTGGTTGTAGAACCATTCCAACACTCCCAATAAATGAACAAATTAGGAGGCGACAGAAACGAAAAACCCAGCCAGCTAAACAAATCGTCCCACACCCCTTGTGCAAACACACAGTGAATAAATAGATGATTTGTCAATTCCATATTCCCATCACACAACACACAGTTCAAGCAAGCCTCAGGAGGTAACACATGCCTATATGATAAATTGACCTTCGTCGGAATCCGATCATGAAATAACTTCCACGAAAAAGCCACCACTTTGGAAGGTGCCGGACTCTTCCATATGCTCACAAACACCCTCCCTTGATCATCCGTTACTGATCGTTCCTCCAGCAACAATCCCTCCAACTTCTTGTACATGGAATTCACCGTGAAACGACCATCATCAACATAAACATTAATAGCAGATTCCCAAGCATGAACAAAAAATCTTGTATCACTAATCCTATAAGCACTAAGAAAACCAAAAAGCAATTCCATAGTATCATTAACAAAACCAAAGCAACACAAACATGTGGTTTAATCTAACCACGTGTTCAACCAGAAATCTTATACCGGTACCAGTGGGAATTCCTTTTTACACAGATTAAACTTTAACAAGTTATGTTAAAGTTGGTCAGTCATCTTGAGTTACCTGCAAGGACAGTGAGCTGCTTACGGATTTTGCGCAACTACCTTAATGTCGGCCATGATGCAAAGGGGAAATAAAATACATTGATGCTGCTAGAATGTGAAATGCAGCGTTACAAATGACACGTATCTATAGTATTGTGCAGAGTTTGTTGTGAGCAGGTTGGTTTCCATGCTCTCTTGCCATGGATTTCTTTCCAACTTTTTTCAATTGCCTTCCACTACGGGTTCGCTATACACCTCGACTTATTTTATTTTATTTTATTTTATTTATTCTCTTAGTTATTTAAGTACGAAAATGTTATAAGATTAATTTCGATGGCTGTTGAGTTGAGTGAGAATGAATGACCCAAGCAAGCAAGCATCTCACTTTTTTCTATTCACTAGATGAGTTCAGGAAGAAGCATCTCACTGTTATAGTTGTTTAATTTTCAGAATAGACTTTGTCTAACATGCAAGAAATTGGTCTTACACCATACACAAGTTAATTTTCCACCATTCATAAACTTGGCCTTCAAAATAATATTGAACATCATATATATAACACAATATCTCAAATAATGTACATACGATAATTTATTGTAACATCAAATTCCTTAACCATAAGCCAACCTTGACTAAAGATGACCACTAGCTAGCGGTGACATGGTTATTATGCTAAACTTTGATTTTTGTTTTGAGCATTATGAATTGAATTGTTGAGTTGTGGAAGAAAAAGGGTGAGTGAGAGCAATGTTATGTTCCTTTCCTCTGTGTGTATAGTTAACGGTAATACAGATTGATACCAATTAACATACTAACATTTGTAATTAAAAAAAAAACTTACTAAGGTTTTTTCTATCTATCATATCATTTATTTAACATAGAAAATAGAAACAAAGGTTATTATAAAAACAAAATTGAAAGATTTAAGGAAACTAATTTAGGATCAAACGTGACTCCAATATCCATCCATCCATCACAATATACAAATCAGAATATGGAGAAAAAAGTATAAACTGAAAAATAACCGTGTCAAATGACCCACATCGGTAGCTATGAGTAGAGCTGAGAGGAGCTGTGGTTATAAAAAGGCTGTAGCTCTTAACTCTAATTCACAGTTCAATATGATTACTTATTCAAGGGACTAAGCTGCATGCAGTTTTGCACCGTTTAATCCTTTATTATTATTGATCGTCAGGTTTTGGAAAGTTGTGATTTTATATAAATAAAATTGCAACTTTATACCTGACAAACAATAGCAAAATCATCTTAACAATAGTGTAATAACTTTTACATGCTCTAATTTGTCCACATTTTGTGTATTTTGCAAAAGGTGGTGTGAGAATTAAAATATACATATGTTCTTATAAATTGTGTATATGGTTTGGTATTGGTTTGGGATCTGAATTAATTTAGTTTTTTTTTTAAAAGTGTAAGATATTGTGGTCAAATTTAACGTCTTTAACTGCTAATTGATGGATATTAGTTGAATTCTGAATTTTTGATTGAGGTATAGTAGAATATTGAATCAAGCTTGCCAATAACTACAATTCAATCTTCGCTTTTCTTTCAAAAAAAAAAAATCTTCGCTTTTAATTTTATTTGGATTTAAGGTATATGCTTTATGACCACTCTTAACATATTCAAATTTATTAAGGATGGAGTGTTTTTTATTTTTTGGTCTTTATTTGTTTACCTTGGGTAATTTATCCGTGTAGTTTTGTTTGTAGGATTTTAACGTAATTTTGTGTGTTTCTTGTCTTGGATATAATGTACGTGTATCTATCAGTTGATATGGACAATGCATAAAATATGTAAGATTTGGGGTTCGAACCCCGGCCACCACCAAAAAAATCTCTTTATCAATATGTATCTATCTATTTTTGTTGGTAGGGAGACAAAATAATAATAACAATAATTAGGAACTCACGCACACAATTGTATAAGTTGGCGTTTGAACCCCAATCACGACTTCTAGTCTAACAATTTTGATATATTTGTCAGTTGAGTTAGAATTTATAAACATCCATCTATCTTCTATATTGTAAACTAAACTTGACTTGTTCACATGCAAGTTTTGTGACTACGTGACACATCTTACTAAGCTAAAGTAATGTAAGTTTTGATCGGGAGATAGACAAAATGATAATCATTAGAAACTCATACATATAATTGTTAGACTACGTGAATACTTGACTTGTTTATCATTAAGATGTGTCACGTAGTCACAAAACTTGCATGTGACTACTTGATTATCATCTTACAAAACTTTTGTGACTACGTGAAAAAAAGGGATGAAGAGATGAGAGTGAGTGACCATAGATAGAGTATAGACAACCGTGGATAAGATGTTTTGGTTGCAATGAAATTTGTAACAGTAATGTATCAGATGTCGATGTGTTTCATGTTGATAGTGTCTTCTGATTCTCTTAATTAATTTGGAGAGATTACTCTATTTTAAGAAGGGTTTTTTGGATGGTGTACGTAAGGTTATGTGTATTATAGTGTCTTCAATGAGAAATTGGCAAATTGAGTGCTTGCGTGAAATTGTAAATTTTGGTTGTTGTAGTTGTGAGCGAATTGAACCTCATTTTGCTCTGTCATAAAATTTTAAGGAGGTTCTAAGCTAGTGTTATATTTAATTGATTGTTTTCTAATTTTTTTAGAGAGAGTATGTTTAGTTTGGTGCAAAATAGATAGGTTAAGAACCCATTGTGGGCTTTACATGATTTGTATTCTAAGTTTCAAAGATTACATGCATGTCAATGCATTAGAGATTAACCTGCATCATCTAGTTTTAAAGATGCAGACAGTACTTAGTGATACGAAAAACAAGATAGAGTGGGATTTGTTCGGTGAAATGAAGCATTTTGAGGCATTTGTCAATTCACATTCACTAAGTGTTATGGACTAGTCCAATGCCCACAATCCACATTATATAAGGTCTGAAACGTATCAACGCAGCATAGATTTTTTGCATTGTAAGCAATCATATGAATGAACAATCGAACACATGAAATAATAGAACGAATGAAAGGAGGAACAAGAGATTAGAGAGAAATGAAATCAGAGAGAACTTATTGCAGAGGTGTTAGATTTAGAAGCCGGTACTCTGTTAATAAAAGTTTCTATTTATATAAAAAAAAAAAAAAAGTTATACTATATTATGTAGTTGGTTGCCAATGTGAATAGAAAACTAGATGACTCTTACGTGACGGGGAAAATATAAGAGCCTTCTTAACGAGTTTTGTATTCTTTAAGGTTT
>Ga0209282_1001619_pt1 | contig 12488 bp, 3 predicted proteins | sample Mtrugardesep15_FD_187529 | JGI IMG/M metagenome (GOLD analysis project Ga0209282, IMG submission 187529) | Root nodule microbial communities of legume samples collected from California, USA - M. trunc garden sep15 (SPAdes) (version 2) | ecosystem: Host-associated > Plants > Roots > Nodule...
TCCTTCATCCTCTCTCTTCCCATATGTTCTTCGCATCTTCATCGTTGGGTTTTGGAGAAGCTTATAATCACTTAATTATATTATTTGATGGTTAAATTCTGAAATGTTGGCAGATCCAATTGATTTGTGATTCATTGTTTTTTTCCTTTCTGTTATTTAAATAAAAAATGTTCCATTGAAAAATTGCAATTTGCAATCCCTAAATACCATTTCCAGCAAAACAGCTCAAAAATCTTCGGTGAAAATGAATTCAACTATTGCATAATCCAAAAACGATGCTAGAAAGTTTTGGCTATGGCGAAAATACGATCTTTGAATGACAAGATGAAATACGGCGGCAAAATGGCTTCCAAAAGGGAACCCTCCTCTCTCCCCTCTTAGCAAAATCAACGACAGTGACACACAGTAGAATCCAACCATCGGTATTCCGGCCTTATCTCGGTGCTTGAATTTGGGTTGTTGTGGACATGTTCATGAAATTGATTTTATGGTGCTGAACATGTTCAAGAATTTAAATTTGTGTTGTTGTGGACATGTTCAGGAAAGTGATCTTGAAAGGAAAATAAAACAAGTCGTATACAGGAGGAAAATGAACCTCACGCCCCTTCCAAATTTCTATTTTTTTTTTAACCACACAATTATTATTTTTCCTGATTTTTTAATTTTTTTGTAATTTATTTTTTCATTTTTTTAATTTAAAAAATGATTATATGGTTTTTTTAATTTTTTAATTAAATAATTACACACGTGGCGTGCCACGTAGACATTGACCAGTCAAAATTGACCAAAAGGACCAATGATGCAAATGGGCTAAATCTTAGGGGCCAAAATTATAGTTTTTGTACATAGAAGATCAAAATCACAACTTTTTAAAACTTAAGGGGGAAAAGTACACTTTAGCCATCTTTTTACGGCAAGTGATGAACTAAAAAAGGCTAGCAAAATTTATTGTATTTTTCACCAGGGTAAGACCTGACAGTTTCTATTCTAATCCAGACTGAAAATTAAATTTTAAATTAGGAAAATCTACAAAAGCTTATAGTTTGCTTTTCAATATTTTGAAAACTTATCAACCAAACACACATGGATGACCAAATGGACGAGGATGGGAGCATACAAATTGATAAGCAAATGAAGTAACAAAATATTCTGGATTCTGCCTCATTTGATCCACAAGATTTGATAACAGCAGGTAGATAATTTTACTATCGTTACCAAGCATAGTTCATAAAATCTACTCAAATGAGCTACAATGGATGGCCCAAAAGTTTAGCATATGCCAAATCAAAATGTCAATACAAGTCTCAAAGTTGAAAGGTCATGATGTTTTCTAGCATATTTGGATGACCATGATACATGTTTAGAAAGGAAGGACATTCTCATGCATAAAGATCTATGCCCCAAAACTTGGCTGGTTGATTTGTTCGATATTTCCTGTCCATACCGTTGATGAGCTCCATGTCCTCTTTAGACAACTCAAAATCAAATACCTGGAAGTTCTCTTTCAATCTCTCCAATTTCGATGTTTTAGGAATGACAACAGTGTTCCTTTGAATCCCCCAGCGAAGAGAAATCTGGGCAGCAGTCTTCTTGTATTTTTCAGCTAGACCCTGAAATCAAAGTCGCACCACTAGTCACATATACTGATTTTGGGTAGATAATAGTTGGAAAATAAGATAATAGGCTACTAATATGTGTTGGAACTTATAAATGACAACTCACTTTGAGAGTTTGCTCATCCAAACATGACTCTGTACCAAACCATTCTTTGTTTGCTGCAGCACCTCCAAGCGGAGTGTGGGCTGTTACACAAATTCCATGCTTCTGACAAAATTTGACTAGAGACTCGCGCTGGAAGTATGGATGAGTTTCAATCTGATTTACAGCAGGCTTTATCTTGGAATATGCTAAGCAATCTCTAGTCAGAAAGATGTCATAGTTGCTGCAAATAGTTTTTGTCAGATTGAAATTTCATTAAATAGAATCAAAGATTTCTGAAGTCAATAACATGAATATTAGACCACACAAATTATACTTAGACGGGTTATCCAACACATTCCCCTTTTCAATAGATTAGACTAACAGCCCATCAATAATAGCTAAGCATTATTATTCTATTAGGGTAGGCGGTAAACTGGTAATAGCTAAATGTAATATGAAACATGTAACAAGGATAAAAAAACCAGCACACAAAATGTATTGAATATGTATGTAAATGTAAATGTCAATACAATTCACTTCTTAATTACTGAGAAAGACTGTTAGTAATGTCATGATCAATATTGCAAAATACTTGGTTGTAAGTCTTTTTTTAACATAAGTTGCAAGTAATTGTCCCAAAATAACATAAACGTGCATGCAGGAGTTGTAGGGAACATTTTAAGGAGCGTGTGAATAATTACTAGAGAGATAATTTCAGTTCTCATGAACCTATTAAGTTTGGTCATTAGTTGTTTTTATTTTGTTCATTTTACTATTTCCAAATTATTAGGTAAAATTCATCACATAAACTATAGTCATAAAAATGATTTCTAGAGCATCTACTAGAAGGCATAGTGAAGATTGCTTGCAGCACCAAATTAGACCTGATTCCTATGCTGCGAACCAAGCCGGATGAAACAAGACCTTCCATCGCATGCCAGGTAGTTTCCAGGGATATGGTTGTATCTATGTCCAACACCCCATCTTCACCCAAAGCACTATCAGTAGTACCAACCCCTGCATGAGGCAAAATTATATTATAGAACACATATAAGTGTGTTTTAGATCATATGTTAATTTCATAATTATCTATAGAGGCCAATAACGGTGGCTGTCACTATTCTCTATCTGTAGAAAAAGAGGTGTCCAGATAGGGGATGGGCCATCGCTGGGGTGAGTTGATGATCTAAGGTGCAAATAATAGCAGCGCTATTGGCCAAGCCGGGGGAGGGACCCTAAAAACACCCTTGAAAAGAGATGTTTCAGATGGGGGATGGGGGGTGCTTCGGGAATCAGGGATTTTAGACTTAAACTTCTTTTGTTTCCTTGACTTTTGTTGTTAACCATTTCTATGTTTTGCTTAAGAGCCATGCCATTTTATTATTAGATATCAATAGTTGATGAATGATGAATAATTTTCCAACGTTTTAGCATTTATATATATAAAAAAAATGTGAAAAAACGTCATGTCATCCCACTCTCCACTACCCCATTCTAACATTTTTTTTGGCTGCCTCTTCATCACTATTGATAGCTATGGTTTAAACCTTAAAATATCCCAAACCAAAATTTTGATAGGCGTAGTTTCACCAAGTAGATAGAATGTATAGAAATATTTTATTAAAAAGCACATGGCAGATTTGGCTAAAAGTAGATATATTTAACTATATATGACTCCAAGTTAATAGATCAATACTCTGAGAAAGCCAACAACAATAGTTTCTACATATCATCAAAACTAAAAAGTTAAGGGAAGCATAAGAAACCAAACATACCGGTGTGCCTAGTGGCTACAGGAAAGTGAACAAGATATAAATCCAGATAATCTAATTGAAGCTTCTTAAGACTATCTTTGCAAGCCTCGACAACATGTCCATGATCAGAATTCCAAAGCTGAAATCAAATTCAAATGCAAAATACCATTAACTCATAATAACTAAGTAGAAATTGCTAATCTATTTAAAACAAAATCAATTATGGATGAAATTGACTGCTTGAAACACCCGTCTAGCTCAACATTCCAAAATAGCTATCGTCGATATTTGTTTGCCTTGTTGATGTTTCTTTTTTTATAGTTACAATTAGGATTTAATTTGTATTTCACATATGTATCTAATCAAATTTTACCTTGGTGGTAATGAAAAGATCCTCCCTCTTCACAAGTCCAGTGTCAAAAGCTTCTTTAAGTGCTTCTCCAACTTCTGCTTCGTTTTTGTAGTCAGCTACAACACAAACAAAATTCAAAACAACGAGCTAAAAAACTAGATTGAAATCCAAATTTGAAGGAGTAAAAAAAAATAAAAAATACCAGCACAATCAAAATGACGATAACCGATTTTGATGGAATTGATAATTAAATCTTTGATTGCTTGTCCTTCCATGCGCCAAACTCCAAGTCCAATGATTGGCATCTTGAATCCGCTGTTCAGTGTGATTGCCATTTTTTCTTGAATTTCCTTCTCTACCTCTGCAACTCCGTCACTCACAAATATATATCAAACGGGCCTTCAATATTGGGCCGATATGACAATGGGCTAATCCGGGTTCGGGTTATAATATCTATCCACCCGAAAATCTCCCAATAATTAAATGAAACAAATAAATAAATAACTAACTATAAATAAAGGCAAAGCAATCATCCACGTTCACTAACCATCGTCATCATCTTTCTCTACCACAACACAACAGAGATCGAAACTTCTCTCTTTGAGATCTATACGACGTCGTTGCAGTATCAATGGCTCCATTCAGCGGCGATGAAACTGCACCCTTCTTTGGCTTCCTTGGAGCCGCAGCTGCTCTCGTCTTCTCATGTAATGATCTCTCTTCATTTTTTCCCGATCCCTTTTCAATTTCGCTTTTTTCTACCAAATTTAATACTTTTATATTCAAAAAAATTATTCATCCAGCGTTCCGATCCGTTTGAATAATTTGAATTTCAATTAACTTATTGCAAGATCTTATTTTTTAAAAAAAACATAATTAATTACATTAATTATATTAATTCGAGATTTGTGATTAACGATTAGTGATTGGATCTAAATTGATTTATGTTACTGTTGATCTGAGTTGAATTGAATTGATGGAGGAAGGTATGGGAGCTGCATACGGAACAGCGAAGAGTGGCGTTGGTGTGGCTTCGATGGGTGTGATGAGACCAGAACTCGTGATGAAGTCGATTGTACCAGTTGTTATGGCTGGTGTTTTGGGTATTTATGGTCTTATTATTGCTGTTATTATCAGTACTGGAATTAACCCAAAGGCCAAATCTTATTACCTTTTTGATGGGTATGCACATCTTTCCTCCGGTCTTGCTTGTGGTCTTGCTGGGCTTTCTGCTGGTATGGCTATTGGAATTGTTGGCGATGCTGGTGTTAGGTATAATTCTTCTGCCTTTGTAATTGATGTGTGATTAATCTTGAAACTGGTTTTTGGGTGATTGTTTTTTTGTCTGACTTGGTTTGATAAAGTCTAAATTTCAACTTATTTGCAGATTAGTGGAACAAGTTTTTGTTGTTTGTTGTTAACTTGTTTTGTTGTTTGTTTGTTAGCTTATTTTTATAGCAAATGATAAAAATGAAGTTAAATTGTTTTTATATATGCTATAAATTGTTTTCATAAGTGATCTTGGTGAACTTAAATAAGCTGAAAAAAGCTTATGAACAATATCATAATTTTTTTCAAAAGTTCTCCTGAACAATCTCATAAAACTCATGTTAGTAGATAAGCTGAAGTAAGTCAATCTAAACATGCCCTTGATGTGTGAGGCTTGGATTATTGGATATTCAGTCTTTAGTGAACTTATGGATCCTGAGTTTGAGTTCTTGTTTACTTTACTCTGCTTGACTGTTCTCTTGGAGTATGTTTGGATTGGTGGTAGAGCTGTATAGGGTGGAAATGAAATGCATTTGAATGAAATTGGATAACATCCTTTTTTGAAAGGTGGAACTGGAAACTAGGCTTAGTGTTTTGGACATGTAGAGAGAAGACTTGTAGATTATGTAATAAGGGGAGTAGATCAAATGGAGGATAGTTAGATCACAAGAGGCAAAGGAAAATCTATAGAAAAACTATAATCACAAGAGGTAAGAGAAACTATTATGAAAAATCTAGAGATTAACGGGTCGGATTGAAATATGGTTTATAATAAAACATTATGGTGTAATTAGATCCATGTAGCCAACCCCATTTAGTGGAATAAGGATTTGTTGTTTATTGTTAACTGAACAATTTCATTCCATTCCACCATAAACTACCAATCCAAACATATTCACATGTATTTAACCTTTTTAACAATCTAGTATGGTATGATCTATGTAGCCTGCAATTGTTATCAATATGATATGATACTGGGATATGCTGTTCAGAATCATTCCTAATAAATTTCTTCCTTTGAACAATTGTTCTCCTTCTGCAGAGCCAATGCACAGCAGCCAAAACTTTTCGTTGGAATGATCCTTATCCTCATCTTTGCTGAAGCTCTTGCCCTTTACGGTCTCATTGTTGGTATTATCTTGTCTTCACGTGCTGGCCAGTCTAGAGCCGAGTAAGTAAGGACCTGTGTTGAAAAATATTCTTTGACCACCAACCTTCTTATTAAGAGGGCGAGGGGGTGAATTTTAGTTGTGCGGTTAGTTATGTTTGGACACCAGTTGCAGTATTTTACAAATACTTTGTAAGCAATAGCTCCACCTATCATTTGATGGTGTTTGTATTAGTAGTTTATCTTTGGTTAATAAAGCTTTTTAAGCTTCGTCCCTTTTTCCTTATGAAATATGTCATGCCATATTATTTGAGCCTACTTTGTTTTTGCTGCTGCTGAAACTAGTGCCTGTAATGATTTAGTTGCGAATATAAATTGTATGCATTTGTGGATTTTTTTTCATATTAGATGCAGGTATAACGCTGGCTTAGACAGTAGTACAAATTGCAATGACCTTTTCACAATAGAATAACATATGTGTCGTGATATTTTAAATTCATGTGATTTTGAACCATTTGATAGTTTAAGTGAGCCTGACTGAAATTTAAGTCGGCAAGCAAACTATGTTAAAATACTACTATATAATGTTAACCAGGTTATGAATGGCAAGAACTATCATAGGACAGAGCTGAGGTCTGAGGGAGGAAGATGAGAAATTATACTATATGTTGCTTGCCTTTATCATTGACTCATGGGGAAGTCTAAGGTGTGAGGTAGCAACACTGGCTCACCGGTGAGGAGTATAAAAACAACTTCATATTTGTTAGAAACAAAAACGAGAACATCTATAGATTCTCAAACAAAATCCCCTCCCTTTTATCTCCCTCATTAGTGTCCTATATTGCACATAAAAAAACTGGCACGACATGGTAAAAACACATCATACACCTACAACCTTAAAGTTCCAATGCGGTGGTTTTTGGTGTTCCAATAACTTTGCAACTAAGTCAAATTAAACCAATAATTTTGCAACTGAGTCAAAATAAATAAAACTTTTGCAACTTGACTTTTTTCTTTCTTGTCATCCATTTCATTCTCAACTTAAGGTGTACTATAATTTCAATCTTTCAGAGTGCGCCAATGCCAAAATTTCTTTCAACTTATTTAGTTTGTTGAAATATGATTCTATGGTGGCTGGAACAGAAGCCGCACACCACACAAGCATGAAAGTAGTTTTTCTAATATCAACATCGACGTAACTAAAGCAGGGAGAAAAACAATTTCATTCTTGGTGTTTTTTTTATTTACATGAAAAAAAAAAGTTGTTAATTATCGAGAAAACTATGAACCTTCGGAAATTTCATTATAATATGTTACATAGATGGGAAATCTAAAAATGTTGTCATTTTTATTTCAAATAAATTCGGATGATTCATCTTACGGTTTCAGCGTAAAGTGGAGTTTGATCTCAATTGGAAAATGATGCTTTGAATTTGTGTTCTCAGTTTTATTCTAAAATTGTTCTGCAAGTTTATCGCGAAATTACAACCATGATATCAATACAAAATGCACAAAGCCTGAAGAGGAGAGTAAGGGGCTGGGTACATAGTACAACCATTAGATACAATTAGAAGAATACAGTTCAATTCATATAAATATAAATGAAAAATTATTAAGTAGGGGCTTAGTAACTCAACTAGTTTAAACTAAAAGTTAAAAAGTTGTAGGTTCAAGACTTCAAGTTCAAGTTGTGACAAGGAGAAAAAACTAACAACACTAGTAGCTAACACACTAACATTTGCCATTTTAAAAAATTATTATTATTACATAGGTTTGACAAATATCTCATGGATTTTTTTTATTTTTTTTAAAGAAAATAACTCATATGGATTGAATGTATAATTGATCAATTTGTGAGGTATTAACTAGCTAGACAATAATACTCACCCCATTCTTTCAGAAAAAATAATACTCACCCAATTGCGTGTTTTTACTCCCGAGTTTTTTTTTCAAGAACTCCTCCGCAGAGTTGAGAATATACATGTAGAAGTGGCTTAAAAAAATTAACATTAGTCTCTTGCGAATTTAACTCAGTTGATAGAAACAATGTATAATATATGCAGAGGCCGATGTTCGAATCTCGTTACTTGAATTTCTAGCCATTATATTACTTGAAAAAAAAACATTAAAATTAAAATTTGTCGTTGTTGTTGGCTCATGGTTTTTTTTTTCTTTCTTCCACGTATGATTTTTCTTAATAAATTATAATACAATAATTATTTTGATTTTGATTTTTATTTAAAAGATATAAAAAATTAACTAATTGATTAGTGACAAACAATTGTCACATGTATGAATTGTACATTTCAATAACACTCTTTAACGATTCATTTTGAGAAAAATGATGTAAAAATAATATGGTTAAATAAGTGAATGATCCCTCTAAATATACCAACATTTGATTCGAAAAATAAAATGAACTATTGTTGTAATTGTGTTGGTTAATTGTTTTCTAAGTTTACAAGTAGATAGATAGATAGAAGTAGATGAAGTTTCACTAAAAAAAATTGTTTTAGACCTTATAATACGTTGGGTGGGCGCTGCATTTGTGAAGTTTACTTATTATCTTTGCTAAAAAAAAAGTTTATTTACTATCTTAATTTATTCAACAAAAAGAAATTTAAACAAGTTTCTCTAGTTTGTGTGAATCCTAAATAAAGTTAGTGTTTTGACATAGATTTCAACCAAAAAATCCGTTCAAAAAGATTTTAACTAAAAAAAATAAACTAAAGATGAATGTGTATTGAATTTTTTTTGTTAAAGAGTAGTTGTGCTAATATTTGATAGTTAATCTTGTTTGGTGCAAAAGTAAAACTGTAATTAAACAACAGTCATTATAATTTAACTGATTTTCAAAACAAACACTTTTAAAATAAGTGGTGGATATGGAAATGGTGATTGGTGTGGCTCCAAATCAACCACGAAGAAACCATACAAGAATAATCTTAAATCTTAATGATGATGTGCATAGCAAAGTAGTAGATGCTGTTGCTGAGAATTAACAAAACGGATCTTGCTACTAACTACAAAACTCTGCATAGCAATAAATAATCTGATGGAAATCAGTAGAGCTACAGCTCTGACTTGGTCTCACACTGTCTCTCCTTCTCTTCACCTTCCTCAACCCCTCCTCTTTGTAAGTTTCAATTTTCATTTTCTCAATGTTGCGTTGCACCACATTGCTCACTTAGGATCTTTGTAGCACCGACACTTATGATGGAAGATGTGTTTGGTGTCCGACACATGTAATTACGTTCAATTATTTCATTTATTTTTACCGATGTTGACGTATCAGTGTTGTGTCTGGTGTAATTGTCAAACTGACATTGTTTTCATAAATTATTATGAGTGTTTACGTGTTAGTGTCGTGTAGAGTGTCGGTGTTCGAAGTTCTGAATATCTTACTATTCCTGGCTATCCATTTCTGATTTTCATTTTCCTTTTGACTAGACCAGGGAGGCTAGGAGGTTCAGGGTTTGGTGTGGCACTGATCAAGGCTCCAAGGTATGTTCTTTAATTTGGTACTTCCCATTTGATTTGAGTTATTTTCAAATGGAGTTTTGTAAAGTTTTTCTTCATACTAAGTTGTTTTTAGTTTACTCATTATCTTTGCTTTATTGGGGATATTCATTCTGAGTGAGACTGTTCTAGTTGTTAATTTTGCGTGCTAATTGTTAAGCTAGGCTTCTCTTGAATTTGTTTTAGCAAACCTAATTTTGGGTTAGGATTGATAGCTCATTAGCTCTCAATGTTTGTTAGCATAGAAAATCCGGCTCTAATGTAAGAAGATAATCACACAAAAATACAATGATTGATCACACAGTCCGGTATTGTGCACACGTACCAGACACACTGAGGTGAAATTTAATATTTTGAATCTAATGTTGAACAAGGTACAAGAGTTGATATTTGCATACAGCTCATTCCTCTTTAAACTTTGGCTAATTATAGTTTTATATATGCAATGTTTAGGGGTTACATAGTACGGAATCATGTTTAAGTAGTATGGTCTGTTGCACTTTCAGCTATACTCAGTCCTCTACACTTGAGCGTCTGCCCATTTATCACCGAATATGAATCGTACTCAACAATGTTCCAATTAAATATTTTATTGGCTGCAGTTTCATGGAGTGCCATCCGTAGCTGGATTAATTAGCTACAATATCTATGATTTGCAGCTTTCTACCTTACAATAGATTATTAGCCAAGTATAAAGAGGAATGAGCTATATGCAAATATCAGCTCCTGTACTTTGTTGAGCATTAGATCCAAAATATTAAATTTTGCCTCAGCATGTCTGGTATCATGACACTACAAGACACGTTGAACCTGGAAATGATTTCTATCAAACATTACATTAGTAATTTGCATTTCACATTAAAAGTTTTATTTAAATGTTCAAAGTTTATCTCTGGTTTTTATTGTTGGTTGTTTTAGTTCGTTCAAAATCATCACCGAGTGTGTTTTTGCAGGGAGATCAAATGATCATATCTGTAACTGGAGCAACAGGTTTTATAGGTAAAAGATTGGTGCAAAAGCTGCAAGCAGGTTAGCCCTCCGTCTCTGGCAGTACTTACTAGGCCTTTCTACATTTGCTTCATAATATATGCCTGTTTTTTAGTACATTAATACCTAACATTTTCCCAATGCTCCCATATATATCATTTATCTGAGTTAAAAGACCGGTAAATATTTGCATCATGTGGAAAAGCTTCCTTAATTATATCACTACTCTGCAAGATTTATCTTTAGAATGAAGAATCCTATTTATATATTTATATCATTTGAATTCTGCAAGATTTATCTTTAGAATGAAGAATCCTATTTATATCATTTGAATTCTCATATTCTTGCTGCTAAACAATTAAGCTAATTTCTGTTCTTCACTACAATCTTTGCAGAAAATCACAGAGTTCATGTCCTGACACGCTCTAAATCTAAAGCAGAACTAATTTTTCCGGGTAAGAAGGTAATATATTAATGTAGTAATTTGCAACAATCCTCACATTTTGCAAAAGCATGTGCTCATAAACTCGTTTACCAATTTTTTCAAAAGATCAAAATGATACCTAAATCTAACTTACCTTTATCTTATAAGCACCATAGTTAAATATATACTTCACTCTAAATTTAACCGGTTAATTCTTACTTGGTATTTCCAGTGAAAGACTTTCCAGGAGTCAAGATTGCAGGGGAACCAGAATGGAAAGATTGTATTCAGGGTTCAACAGGAGTTGTGAATTTGGCCGGATTGCCGATAAGTACCAGATGGTCTTCTGAGGTTATTTCCATGTTTCTATTACTCCCACTATTTCCATGTTGGCGGTTATCTTTTGCCTTACTTAGAACTAATTAGGTTTCTTTGTTTGCTAATTTGGTTATTTTTGCCTTATCTCTTAATGGTGTTTGCTAATGCTTCAGATAAAGAAAGAAATCAAGCAGAGCAGGGTTAGAGTGACCTCAAAAGTAAGTATACATTCCAACTGAGGGAGTATTATTTAAAAATTTACTGTGATAAATACATATGTTCATCGACATAAGATACAGTTACTTACATGAAAATTGCCTATTCTGCTGCTGATTTATTCATTTCGTTGCGAAGGTTGTAGATTTGATAAAAAGGGCACCAGATGAAATTCGACCCAAAGTTTTGGTTAGTGCAACAGCTGTTGGTTATTATGGTATGTCTGTATGCCCAAACTGGTTCTCTACTGGTTGATTCTTTTTTTATTGTTAATTAAAATGATCCCACAGGTGTTGGATAAATGCTTTGGTTAGAAAATGTATTGCTTTTAGAGCATGCTTTATATTCACTTGACTATGAATGATTTCACAGACAAAGTTTTTCATTTTCTTTATACTTCATTATGTCCAGGCACCAGTGAGACACAAGTTTTTGATGAACAAAGCCCATCAGGAAAGGATTATCTGGCTGAGGTAAAGGAAAATTGTTTTTGTTATTATTATTGCAAAAATTAAATCTGATACGAAAATAGAAAAACCAAGTTTGCTTTGCTGAAAAATATTTTAAGATTATTACTCACAAATTTCATAAGGATATTGTTTGTCTGTCCTGTTAAATGTTTTTGCAAAATGATATGTTGAACCTCCTAACAGATGGAATCATAGGCTATGAGGTAATTAATTGATGTGTCTGTCTTGCCATGCAAAAAAAAATAAAAATCTGATAATCGTCTATATTTTAGGAAAGACATGATCACTACGACGAAATAATTTTTGTGATTCATTAACTGAGGTTTTCAATAAAAATATACAACCTCCAGAGTCCACGGTTCTGATTAGG
>Ga0209282_1001620_pt1 | contig 12486 bp, 5 predicted proteins | sample Mtrugardesep15_FD_187529 | JGI IMG/M metagenome (GOLD analysis project Ga0209282, IMG submission 187529) | Root nodule microbial communities of legume samples collected from California, USA - M. trunc garden sep15 (SPAdes) (version 2) | ecosystem: Host-associated > Plants > Roots > Nodule...
GTTTATTTAATTTATTTTGCAGGTGCATGCATGTATATGAGTATATGATATGACCTTGTTTTAACAACATGTACTATGTAGTATTTTACCCAAACCTGTTTGGTGTAGTGAAGACACCATATGTGCCACATCCCTCCCAAAAACTATGATTAAAGTGCTTTTAGTGACTGGTTGATTTTTTTTAAAGATAATAGGTTTAATTTTGATGTTATGTGCAATGTGAGACAACGGTCTTAATGGTCACGGCACATGCTTATAAGGTATTGACTCTTGTAAAGCCTATTGAATTCCCATTATCAGAGAGCAGACCCTGGCTTGGCCTGGGGAGTAAAGTGATTCATTACCTGTCACCTTGCTGCTTATTTTCTTGAAGTATAAAAAAGTTTCCTAGGTTAGGACATTGTTTTCTTAAAAATCTTTTTCATGAGGAGGATAATTTTCAAATCAGATGAAGGAAGGACTTTTCCATTTTGTTTTGGGGGGATATCATGGTGCCTAGACATCAGACCTTGTCTTAATTGTGCAACTCTTTTTCACCAATACAAAGAGATTAAGTATGATAAATGTTATTAATAGGATAATTTGTTGTATCGGTGATATATATCAACGTTGATTGTATTTTATTCCATCTTTCTAACATAATGTCAAAATTTGCAATACTCTTATATTAATATTCAAACTCAACATAAATGTTTAGGTCATTTCCTTCTTTATGTTGGTTTCACTAATTACGTGATTGATATAGGTGTCTTGTGTGTTGATGTTCAACCTTCAGCTAGATGATTTTCCTGTGGACACTCACGTATGTACTACTGATTCCATCTTTCTTTTACAGCATATGACTCAATTGAGTTATTTCTTAAAACTTGAATATTTATGCAGATATTTGAGATTGCGAAAACCATTGGTTGGGTACCAGCTGTTGCAGACAGAAACAAGACTTACCTTCATCTAAACCAAAGGATCCCGGATGAACTTAAGTTTGACCTCAATTGCCTTCTGTATACTCACGGGAAGCTCTGCAGTAACTGCTCGAGTAAAAGGGGGAACAAGCAACAGAAGAAATTCAACGATAGCTCTTGTCCTTTATTAAATTATAATAAAGAGCCAGTTTGATCTTTGAATTCTGAAAACTTATTTTCAATCTTTTGATTCTCAGTTCGACACGGGAACTCTGATCTTCTAACTATATAGAACCCTGCTGACTAGTGTTATAGACTTAGGCAGGATAACTCTTTTGAGAACAGTTGGAAGAAAGGCTCACAATTTTGTGCTGGTGCATGAAAACACATGCAGGTTTTAGTTTGAATTGTATGAAAATGGTCAATCTCTAATTGGATCATTTGGTCTTTTATGTAACATCTGTTTCTGTTTATAGAATGATAAGGATAACATTTGGTCTAAAGTTTGCATCAAAGGTTCTTACTGATGCATTTCCTTATGCTTCTAATTCCATGTTTCTCTTTGCCAGTATTGAAAGATGCGAACCACCTACCAGAACTTGCTACCTTTAGAGATTAGAGGGCAAGGTGAAAATCCAACAGTGTTGGCCTGCTTTGATGACAAACGGATGACCCAAATCCAAAGCGGAGAGCCAAACCTCGTTGGCACACTTCACCACACTTCGTTAGCTGAAGATGTTAGCTCTAATTGTAAGAGCCTCCGTAAGTTTGATTAACATCACGACTCACGAGTTAGATTTCAATTTTCTCTAACCCAACTGAAACTCAATACGATTTGAATCTTTAAAAGTTGAAGTCACATCTATCAAGTGAATAAGTTACACATTAAATCAGTATAAAACGACTTTGAGCTTCAGTACAATTTTATCAAATGTTATCTAATTTTAACTTCTAGCTGGGGTTTTATGTCATGTGTCTTTTTTCCCTAGGTGTAGATCTTCCCCTTCCTCCATCTTTTTGAAAAAGCAAATGGTTTTGTAAAGATTTGCACCGGCGATATTTTAAGCCATTTAATGGTGCTTCTCGCTTTCTCCATCTAATGGCGCTTCTCTCTTTGTGCTGCCTTTAGAGCCACCAGACTAGACTACTGATCACCTCCTAGCCTCCTATCGAACCTACCACACTGGCATCTATGGTGTTCACTTTCACACCGTGTCCAACCCCTTGGCTCGCCTTACCCTTCCCCAAACTTACTATGACAATTCTCTTTCTAGTGGAGCGTCCCCCACCTAGTCTACCGCCTTAGACTCCAATCCCCATTGTCGCTCGTGCATCGGTGACACTATTATGAATTGCATTTTGAGTTGTGTGGTTGTAATGGTGGTCACCACTAACATTATCATCATTTCCATCCTACAAATGACTTTCCGACACACGATTAGACTACTAATTAGTGAAACCATATATATAGTTGATTTAAGCATGTATAAGTTAGAGAAACGATCTTAATGATCTGCAATTAAAAGAGATTAAAAGTGTAGATTCTCTTTTCTCCATAATACTCCGATCTCTCTTAAATATAAACCAGAGTCAAAATGCATTTAATTCAAACAAAGATTAGACATGTTTAATTTTGTTTAAATTTAATATCAGATAAAATATTACTTAAAGTGAGCAATGGAAGAGAAGATCCTTGTTCTAACTAGGTGCCGTCCAATATAGACCCGATCAGATAAAATATTACTTAAAATGAGCAAAGGAGTATTTATTTATTTATTTTAATTATATTTTTCATACTTTTGACACACACACATCTAAAGAGTTTGTTTTGCCACTAAAAAGTAAATAAAATTGTACAGAAACTCACGTGTAATGAAATTCATCTATCTATGAACTGAAATGAAATTGAAACACACAAGAGAAGCAGATCTTAACTATACGACCTGTTCCTTGTTCTTTCCTCTTTCGACAACATTTTCAAACCAAGTCCGCGAACCAAATCTCTTTTAACATCGGAAATCCAATGATTCCTCTTCGCTACTATTCAGCATGTCTCCTTCTATTCATCCTCGTACTTTCCACCTTCTCCTTCTCTCACTCACAATCACAATCCCATTGGTCTTCCAAGAAAAAACGCCTCAGAGAAAAAGTTCGCAATATGTACGTAAATTCTATCACCATGTTTCACAATCGCTTTTACACTTTTCAATGTTCTAATCGTTGATCCTATTTCCCACACCAATTTTTAGCTCATTTAAATCAATCCAAATTTTGGATCGGTTAGTTAATGAATTATGAAAAACGAGGCTTAAATATAAGATTTGTAAAGCATATTGACGAATTATTATGCAACTTCAATCCGCAAATTTTGTTTTCATTTGTGAATCTCCATACATTGAAAAATCAGATAGAGATTTTGTTGAAGGTGCAATGAAGGGAGTAAGAATTTTCATAACCTTTGTGTCGGACTAAGTACTAACTTGCCTCCCTAAAATATAAGCAAATGTTGGTCCAAATTTTGAGTAATATTTTGTTCTTATTTGAAATTAAATACTTATCACTCTTGTTTCTTTGTTACTGTTGTTTGTAGGTTTCACCATGCCTATGACAACTATATGACTCATGCATTTCCGGTTAGTTAATGTTACTCAATATTTGTAGTTTATTAGTGTACACACACGAACACGATGCAATGTTAAGATTGTCATATATTGTTGCAGCATGATGAGCTAAAACCTCTCACGAAAACTTTCACTGATTCCCTAAGTGAGCTGGGAAATTTGAAGGTAAATAATTAATGACATATATTTAAAAACGTAAGAAGAAAGTTAGTTAGAGAACCGTAGAAGTAACCGTTTATTATTGCAGCTTGAACGTTTGCCACAAGACTACAATGGTTCTGCCCTTTCGCTAATTGAATCGCTGTCTAGGTATTTGATATAGCTGCTACATGAATTACTAGTTTGTGTAGTTCTGTTTTTATTCAGTCCGGTGCTTTTTCTGTTGAGCACATCTTGTTGAACTGGAAACTGATACATATGGTTCTTGTGTCTCTAGCCTTGTGATTATGGGCAACACTACCGAATTTGAGAAGGGAGTGCGCTGGCTTTCAGAAAATCTAAAATTTGACGTTGATGCTCGCATTAATCTTTTTGAGGTAAATACTTGATTTGGTTGAAATTATTGATTCTAAGCTGTGTAACATGACATCAGACTGCTCGAAATTTGGTTGCTTTAATTTATTTCTGAATGATATCAGAAGACTATTTATTGAGCACTTGATTCTGAAGCACAACATTGTGTTTTACTTATCGCTTGATTGGAATTTGGAATCATTCAGTGCAACATTAGAGTTCTTGGAGGACTTGTCTCTGCTCATTTACTGGCATCTGATTCTTCAAAGAAGTTGCTACAAGGATCTTACAAGAATGAGCTACTGGGCCTGGCTGAAGATTTAGGGAAACGTTTTCTACCAGCGTTCAATACGCCTACTGGATTACCATATGCATGGATCAACTTGAAGGTACTGTATAAAACACTCAAATGTCCGAAATTTTGTAAACTTCTTTTATAGATGTGAAGACATCGCTTTTTATTTTGAATGTTTAACGATAGGTAATGATACCCCGACTGTTATGAGTTCTCATTACATCACGAATATTAAAGAAAAGATGTTAGTAAAGTATAAATTCTTTCTGCATACGGCATATCATAGATAACAATGCAATCATATATGGGATAGTTAAGCTTTGCTCTTATAGTGTTATTATTAGATGTTTGTCTTTGCATTTGAACCATGTTGCTTCAGGATTTTAGGAATATGAGATATATAAATTATAATCTGTTGCTTTTTCTTTCTTTTGTTTTCCATCCTTTTAGAATGATATATAACTCCATACCAATACAAAATATTATGTGCACAGTATGGAGTAATGGAGAATGAGACTACAGAAACAAGCACTTCGGGGTGTGGTGAGAGGTCAACCTTAGTATTTTAAGACTAGAGTATAGTAAAACTGTTATGTCTGGTTGCTTATAAATTTCCAACTTTGTGCAGGTTCATTGATTCTTGAAATGGGTGCTTTATCAAAACTGACTGGTGACCCCATATATGAATCAGTAGCTTTACGAGCTCTCCGTAAGCTATGGAGTATGCAGAGCTTATTAAAATTATTTGGAACCACACTTGACGTGTCAACTGGGCAATGGATTGAACACTCTTCAGGAATTGGAGCTGGTAAATAGCTCTAAACTGTGACATTGTCTATCATTCAGTTCATGTGGCAAACTAGCCTATCAACTGCATACTTGTTGTCCATTGAATTTACAAATGAATTGTACCTTTTGCTGTTGACAATCATGCTGTTTGATATTTTTTGTCACGTCTAAACTTACAAATGCCGACGAGCTGAAGTTGATGTTTATTATGTTGGATTTATTTTCCTGAATTGTTTTAGGTGTAGATTCCTTCTATGAATATCTACTTAAAGCTCATATCCTTTTCGGAAAGGAGGACTATTGGAGAATGTTTCATTCTGCTTATGTTGCAGTGCAGAAGCATTTCAGACACGGTCCCTGGTACCACTTTAACTGCAAGAAACACGTGTTTGTGTTACTAGTATGCTTATCCAGTACTTTTAAAATTGAAAGTTATCGACGAAAATCTGATCAACAATTATAGCCAGGTTAGTTGATGTAACACAGGTACCACGAAGCTGATATGAGGACAGGAAGAGCAACTTATTGGCAGCTTACAAGTCTTCAAGCATTTTGGCCTGGCCTACAGGTTAGTAGCTGGACTTCAAAATCACAGATTAGAAATTTTGTTTGGCATCTTTCTGAGTTTATCTATAACTTACGTAAACCAGGTTCTTATTGGGGATATATCTGCTGCTAATTCATCTCACCGTGAGTTCTTCTATGTGTGGAAGAAATTTGGAGTGCTGCCAGAGAGGTATTTTCTGATTTGGTCAATTTCTTTATAACTTCGGTCTTATTGTATACTGCAGTCGTTCTATCATTATGTTTTTGTTATTACAGTACTAGATAATATATCACATTCAATCATAAATCCATGTTAAGGTATTTGCTGGACCATCAGATGCTTCACCCTACTGAAAAATATTATCCATTACGCCCTGAGTTTGCTGAGTCAACATTCTACTTATATCAAGCTACCAAAGGTCTGACAGTTCTTCTATGTTTGTAGTTTCCGTTTGATATTGTTGCATTTGTGTTTGACCGCTTCTATTAATATACTCTTAAGATTGTTGTTACACTTGTAAATACTTCTTTAGATGATAAAAACGACCAAAATCTAATGACTTTAAATTTAAGAGCATATCTATAGCAATTACTAGCAAATAATAATATTTTAGTTCAATAAGCTTGCAGCCAAGCCTGTTCAATTTTTTATACCAATTAACCTAGAATTTTGACATAAAAAATGAGTATTAGCTCAATGTTCTGTATCACAATTATTAATATCGATAAAATATATATTCTTTTTATTCAACTCATTCGAAGTGAGGAGGTGCACTTTAAAGGATAAAGTGCCAGGATAGCCGTTGGGTAATCAACAGTTGAGATTGTGATAAAATGCATACACATGTAACAAACTATGAAGTTGTTGAAATCTCAACAATTGATTTTCCGATTAATGGTCAGAATTTTTTTTCTTATCCGATAAAGTGCACTCATTGCTTTAGAGAAGCTATTCTTTTTTTTTTCTTTTCAATTTGACTATATAACGAATCAATAATACATTCACATCACTTGTTCACATCAACATTTGTTAATTTCAGATCCATGGTATATTGAAGTCGGCGAATTAATAGTCAATTCCCTTAATGTACACACAAGAGTAGAAGGTGGGTTTGCAAGCATCAAGGATGTGACAACTATGCAGTTAGAAGATCATCAACATAGTTTTTTTCTTGCTGAAACGTAAGATCTTTTTGCCTTTCCTCTTTCATTTAAGAAATTAAAAAAAATATCAAAAATGGAAATCCTCACTCATATCATTACTGAACATGAAATTTTCTCTGATTAGTGATCATGTGCTTTCTGCAGGTGTAAATATTTGTATCTTCTCTTTGATGATTCATTTATGGTTGACAGTAATTATGTATTTACCACTGAAGGTCATCCCCTTCCAGTACTAAGCACTTGGCATGAAGTGCTTCCACAAACATACATTCCAACTAATTGGACAACTCTGAAGGTATTTTAACAATTTGCTGTAATGATACTATGCTTTTTGTTTATATAGAATTATAGATAATAGTAAGTAATGTACGGACTATGGACCTCCTAAACTTTTCTTTATTAACAAAAAGTATATCCCCACATAACCCTCAGAGATGAATTGCTCTCTTTTTTCTAAGAAAAAGTATAGATAGTACTTTAATATAGTGGACTATGGACCTCCTATACTTTTCTTTATGATCCACACAAACTTAAAAAACACTTGAACTTGAAAAATATTGATAAATATATTTTCATGTGCAGAGACAACCAGCCAGTGCAATGTCATTGCAAGTATGTCCTGCTATGACTTTAAATTCAGGTCAACATATAGAGAGTGCTTGCCATATCTCCGATGTTCGTAGTGATCATAGGTGTTTGACTGATGGCGATTGTGGAGTTGATGCAACTACCTGTAGAAGAAGATCATGTAGCATGGCTGGTTATTGTGGACTATGGCTCTTCATTTGATACCTTGTTTAAACAATTTTCTCTTTAGGAACATAAAATGTAAGTGAAAATTGTGTTATAAAGAAAGATAAATTTTAAATATTACAGGGTTTAGAGTAAATTCGTAGGCACACAATTTAACAAGGTTTTTTAGGTTTTAGCTTTTATGTTGAGATATGCTTTGATAGAAAAAGAGATGGGAGAGAAAGAAAGAGGTCATTGTAATTTACCGCGATATTATGTTATTTAATTGGATACATTGGAAATTTGTATTTATTTCCTAATGAGGTTCTTAGCCTCCCAGTCCTATTCTAGACCTATTGAATACATCTGCTATAAAGAAAGAAAAAAACAGCAAAGAGTAAATCAAAGCTTGAAGCACAAGCTTATAAAGAGAAATAGTGTGTATATACTTGCATTTCTGTTCCCCTATCGTTTTTTTACTCAAAACTCATGCAGAAAATAGAGCTCTCAAAATCGACTGTAACTTTTGAGTCAGATTGGTCCAATCCGATTATTTAGCTGATCTAGTATAAACATTTGAACCTTGTTACACTTGGATTATCTCAATCTAATTCACTAACCCTACGAATTCGAGGTGGGTTAATATGGATTTACCATTTTTTATATTTTACGTATGTGTTTCGTATATTGATTAAAATAAAACACAAAAGTGGTTTGATGTTAGATGGTGGCCTCCCGTGTCCAATTGGATGAGTCGTAATAATGATGGTGCATTGAGAGTGAGGGGAACCACTTGTGTGAGCTAGTTGAGTGTGGTGGCCTAACGACAACCATTTATGGACAATGGTTAAATTGTTTCTCCAAGAATATTTGTAGCTACATTTTGTTCCGTAACAAAGTGAATGGTTTCTCTACCATAATCAATTGATTAAAGGAAAATACTAGTAAGTGTTCTAAGGATATTCTTTAAGGACTTTATATAATAAGTTTTAATAAAAACTTGTGCATTCAATCTATCAGAAATCGAAATATTGTATATATTTTTTAAAAAAATACAAGCTTTGTTGCAAATAAGTTTTGATAACTTCTTGTTAATAGAGTTAGAACAAAAGAATTCGTAGTTTAAAAAGTCGATGTCATTGTAGATGTCGTAGAGTAAAAATCATAATTTTCAGTAAGGAGTATGGACATAACTTTAAAGAGTGTTATATATGGATTTTGAATTATTCAAAATTGATCTTAATTAACTTTGACGTATAAAAACCACATACCATAAATGATATTCAATGAAGCCTTTTACATGTATTCCATTTCCTTCTGGTTGTAAATAATGTTCCTTTTGACTAAGATGCATTATTGAAACTAAATGAAACATTCAACAAGTAATCAAATGATAGATTTCAATAAGTAAAATACACACTTCAAATCAAATAGTATATAAGTTCCAATAATTTGATTCACTTTGTGCTTCTTGTATGTCAACAGACTATAATAGACAAAACAAACTATGATGGACAATTTGTATATTGATTTTGATTCATAGACAGACTAATATATCCCGATTTGTTTTAGTGAAAGACATAAGAGTTGAGTTTTTGTTTCTCAAAGATTAACCTAGGTTCTGTTTTCTTTAAGGATCAAAATGATACTTCAATCAATTTTATTCCTCGTTATTTTTTAAAATCAGTTATAATTTTTGTCGTCAATTAGCTATATGAGTTGAGAACAACTATGAGAAAAATATCTTGTGCTAAAAATAGTAAGAAAAGAATCTTTCGATATATTTTCTACAACTGTTAAAATAGTAAGGAAATTTTGCATTGCTTTTGATGCACGTTTCGGTGCAGGGCTTAGTACGGAAGGTACTTTACCCTCACAGAATCATTGCGATTCTTTCTTTTCTCCACTCTCTTGAAGTGCTGACATTGATCATAGTGTAGTTAGGGTCTCCTTTGTTTGTAGTACACGTTTGAGTAATGAGATAAGGATGGAGGGAGCAGAATAGATTATTACAGTGTTTTACAGCCTTCAACCAGCTGTTTACAACTTCGATCGATGCTCTTATCCCAACAACTCTGCCTTATTTATTTTTTCTTTTCATTTGGATTTGGATGTATGCAGCCAGGTTGGACTGGTTTGATCCCATCCATAGAGAAAAAAGAAACAAGACAAGAAAGTAAATTAGACATTGGACCACGGTCTTGTCCTCTTCAACAAAAATTGAACAACTGTTTTAGGTGAAATGCAAGATAAGTCTTTTTGGATTCAAATGTGAATGGTTAATCTTATATTGTTTATTAATGAGTAAAATATTAGATATATAAGATGTGTGATATATATTTAAATGTTTTAGGGTTTTTTTTAGAAATGTGACGTCTTCCACCATCTTTTATAATTTTAGAGGATTGATCATTGTAGCTAACAATATTCCATCGAACTCTCAAACAAATATATGAGGTGAAACTCACATTTAAGAGATAGATTGTTGGGTTAAATGTGAGTGATTAGTCTCATATCGTTTATGAATGAGTACAATATTGAATAAATACTATATACTAAATGTCTTAATATTTTGAGTAAATATATGTCTGTTTTCCTCTTATCTTAAATTGGATGGGAAGGTAGTTTCACTCTCTTAATTTTGGACTCCCGACGATTCCTTTGACTCCTAAGCACTCATGACTTTCTAGATTTGATATTTAATTAAAACAAATACCACTATGTAGTAACTAATGTTCTAGGTGAAATGCAAGATAAGTCCTAAATTTCCATATCCGATAGATGATCTACTAAATGTTAGTAATACTTAAGAAATTAATAAAGAGAAGTGAATGAGAACATTAAAAATGTTATTTACTCTTATTTTTGTTAAATCTATACCAATCAAGTCACAATATTTGTTAAATCTATTTTGTAATAAGAAGGGAAAAAATAAATAAACGATAATTTGTCAAATGCTGGGTTATGTAGGTAATTTCAGATGGTTGCAGATTGAGTTGTGGGACCCTTTTAGCCTATAAATAGCAGCATGTAGAATATCAATAAACTATAGTCATCAACTTAAGTTGCAACCTAGCTAGATTTTAAAATTCTTCTCTGTAATGGCATTACGCAAGCTTCTTGTTTTCGGGTTGTTGCTTCTAGTGTGCCTCTCTAAGGTACTAACTTGTAGCCACCACTACTTTCATCTTCTACTGAACATTTATTCATCAACTGCTCTGTTTCAAGCCCTATGTCATGGGGTGTTTTGGACTATTTTAAGTTATTGTTTGAAAATTTTAATAACTATGGCATTTTTTGCAATTAAATTTTCTGAATATGAGAGTGATTTTAATTTTTTTTTCGTCTGGTGTTTTGTCAATCTCATGCAGGTTTCATCTGATCATGAGATAGAAAAGGAAGAAGATGAAGAAATGCATTTAACTGATAAGCCGGTATTTTTTTATTTTTTTCCTTTCTCGAATGGTAAGTGCTTAAATATAACCTAATATATGTTAAAATGCTTATGTTGAAATTATCTTCAGCTTATTGTGCGAGACGGAAACAGAAGGCTAATGCAAGACATAGGTAAGCCAAAAAATAAAACTAAATAAGCTAATTAGTATCTAACAAATTTAGATTTTTTATAAAGACTAAGCTTAAATTCTCATAATCAATTTTGTGCAGACTGTGGAGGGCTATGCAGGTCAAGGTGCAGTGTGCATTCAAGGCCAAATTTGTGCAACAGGGCATGTGGGACTTGCTGTGTGAGGTGCAAGTGCGTCCCACCTGGTACTGCTGGTAATAGGGAGTTTTGTGGGGCTTGTTACACTGATATGACCACTCATGGTAACAAGACCAAGTGCCCTTAGAGACCTTATCAAAGCCCATGGGCCTAATTAGTTTGGGCTCTCTTCATTTCCCACTTAGTACCTACTAGTGTAGTTTAGTAAATGGGTGTGTTTGTTTGAATGAAAAATAAAAAATAAAAGAAGGTATTTCTGTTGTTATTGTAGTATGCTTTGTATTTGTAGGATTTTGATGTATTCTCGGTTTTTGTATGTTGTGGTAGCTAACTATGAATTGTATGTATAGAACTGTGTGTTTAAGATCGTTTAATATTGTAACTCAACTCTTATCAAGAGTTAATATTGTTGGAAATTTGAAGTTTAACTCAACTCTTATCAAAAGTTCCTATCTATTCTGTTTGACGTGAGACTTATGTTTTTCTTAATAATTATATAGAGAACAGTGCATTATATTCCCTTTCCAGTTCAGGTTCATCCATCTTTTATTATTCTTGTAAAACTGAGATAACATAACTGGTCCAGCCCCATACATAAATTTGGATTGTTTTTTCCTTGGTTCTATAATCACTATTATTTTTATACAATTCTTTAGAATATTTATTGACATGTTAGTATATTTTTTAATCACTAAGATTTGAATTATGATGTTTTGAACACTCTTAAGACTTTGTTTGTATTGATGAAATATGATGGAATGGAGTGGTATGTAACGTGGTTCTGTGGTTTAAAATTAAAATTTTGAAAAGTGAATGGAATAGAGTGATATATGATAAAAACAACTTTATTTTTATCCCTATTTTTGTTATTTTATATCAGCTCTATATTTCTTCAACTTTGTACCAATTTGTTAGATATTGATTTATTTGTTGACCGGTATTGTCTCATTTTATGTTGGAACATTAGTGTGATGTTGGAAAATAAATTGGAAGATTAAACACCAAGTAATTATACTTTGAACTAATGTTGTGTGAATTGAAAAAATAAAGTGTGGGGGTCCCACATAAAATAGAACACACATTATAGTGTTTAAATTGCGGTATTTAATTTTAAATACTTGATAATGATAAAAATAATAGTAATTATTATTTTTATTCGCAAATATCACTTCCCATAAATTTAGCTTATGGTGGTTGTGA
>Ga0209282_1001622_pt1 | contig 12475 bp, 7 predicted proteins | sample Mtrugardesep15_FD_187529 | JGI IMG/M metagenome (GOLD analysis project Ga0209282, IMG submission 187529) | Root nodule microbial communities of legume samples collected from California, USA - M. trunc garden sep15 (SPAdes) (version 2) | ecosystem: Host-associated > Plants > Roots > Nodule...
GGAAAACTATTAGAGAAACCATTAGAAAGGATTTAGAGGTCAATGAGTTGGATCCAAATTTGGTTTATGATAGAACACTATGGCGTCATTTGATCCATATAGCCGACCCCACTTAGTGGGATAAGGCTTGGTTGTTGTAATTACAATTGTGGTTTTTCCCTTAAATTAACACTGATTACAAATGTTCCCTTTAACACTAACCCTAAACGTTACTAGAATTGTGGTTTTTCCCTAATATGTAGATATTTGTGCGTGCAGGCTGGAAGATTGGAAAATGTTGTCGGATGGTATCATTCTCATCCTGGTTATGGTTGTTGGCTTTCTGGAATTGATGTATCGACGCAGATGTTGAATCAGCAATTTCAAGAGCCGTTTTTGGCTGTTGTGATTGATCCGACAAGAACTGTTTCTGCAGGGAAAGTTGAGATTGGGGCATTCAGGACTTACCCTGAAGGTTATAAGCCTGCTGATGATCCTATTTCTGAGTATCAAACTATTCCTCTTAATAAGATTGAAGATTTTGGTGTCCATTGTAAACAGGTTTCTATTCATTCCTTGCTCCCCATTTCAAACCATACACACTATTTATTTATTTATTTTGTATTTTTCTCTCAACTACATTTGTGTGTTTTTTTCAGTATTATTCCTTGGATATCACTTACTTTAAGTCTTCTCTTGATTCACACCTTTTGGATCTTCTGTGGAACAAATATTGGGTGAATACACTTTCATCTTCTCCTTTATTGGGTAATGGAGACTATGTAGCTGGACAAATCTCGGATTTAGGTATTCTTCAGTGCCCTTATTTTTTATGCGATAATTTGTTTTGGTTCTATATTATTCTTGTTGAATGTCCTGTCAATGTTATATTCTGTAATTATGAATATCTCAATTAGGAAATTTTCTTTGTTGCAGCTGAAAAGCTAGAACAAGCAGAGAATCAATTGTCACACTCGCGTTTCGGGCCACTGGTAGCACCTACCCCCAGAAAGAAAGAAGTGAGTGATTTTTTTTTATACGTCTTCTGCAATGTACTCTATCTAGTTATTAGAATTTCTTTATTTAGAGTTTCAGATGGATTATTCAAGTTTTTCACTTGTTCATTTGAAGTCTAGGACGACTATAATTTTTTATGATCGAAACCGTTCTGGGTGTTTTGTTACAATAGAATCCATTCATGCTCTAGGGATATATTTAGATATACATATTTAGTCATTGGAGTATTAAGCCTGTTTCTAATATTTAGCCATGAGTATACCACATTATACTTTTTGTTCATAAATGTTTGGACTCCAACTGTGTGCTCATATTTTCTAGCTCACGGCGTGGAAATTTATGTTAAGAAAATAATAGAAGGAAGAGGGAAAATGCTGATGTGGCAGGGAGTGAGGGAAGGGGTGCTATTTGTGTAAAAGTGTTTGGTTTTAGGGATGAAATAGAGAGAGAAGGGGTATATTTTGGAGAATCATTTCATGTTAGTTATATGGACAGAGAACAGTGTTATCTTTTACTTTCAGAAACAGTACCCTCCTTGTTTTTCCATTATTTATCTGTTTATCTTCCATTTAGTGTTTCTGTAATCCGGGTTTGTATTTGCATATTTATCTGTATTCTATTTTTATGCCAACATTTTTATGCTCTGGGAGTGTGAAAGAGAAGGATGTATTTACATCTACACTGCACCAATATTTTCTAACCTCAATTCACAATTTACATGAACATATATTTGCTTGAAAAGGTTTTTTCTCCTTTATTTCCTTTTTAACTTATTTATTCTGGTTGTATTGGCTTTTTCAAACATCAATTTATTTTGGTTACATTCTTGTAAATTTTGTTTGACTTTTCTTACGGGAGGATGGGTTTAAAAGTGATATGCATGTGTGCAACTAGTTGCTAGATTCATGAGCGCTCCAACTCGATGTTGAACATTTGCTAGCTCAGCCAATAAATAGCATGCTTGAATTTGCATTGAAACCCTAAAAAGTTACATTCTATCCATTGTAACGTGATTTTAGGAAAAATCTAGATATTTGATTACTTTGACCCAAAACATTTTTTCCCTCCAAACATGCTTTTTGCACGGGGTTGCACTTGGGTGACATTGAACTTTGGCGACATTGGTGACATTGTGTCTATATCTCTCTCGTAACCATTCATTCTCTCTCATCAAAATTAATTTATTTTAATCATTCATAGAGCAGTCTCTCATCAAAATACACTAGTGTCACCAATGTCATCAAAACTCAATGTCACCCACATAATTTTCTTTTGCATGAAGTTGTAAAATTTACGATATGATTTTTGAGCCTGTTTGTATGCACTGGCCACACAGTGCAGTATCAGAATATTTTGATGTTTGATTGGTTTATGCTCACTGTGCTGTATTGCCTTGTCATTCTTCATTTTCCATTATGAACAGATATAGATAAATGTTTTAGTCTGGGGAAATCTTCAGCCCATGGCATAGAACCAATCTTCAACCATGCAAATGCATGATAAACTGTTTTCTATTTGATGTTATCTATCACTATTAACTTTCTGAGCCATCACTGGGTTAATTTTTCGTTCTGACATATCAAATTCTCAAATGATTTGCAGGAAGAATCTCCACTTGCTAAGATCACTCGTGATAGTGCAAAAATAACTGTGGAACAAGTGCATGGTTTAATGTCACAGGTAATTGCCAACACCATCCTCCTACCAAAATATGTACAAATATTTTTAGACAGCTAAAATATTAAGGTGAATTTGTTGGATGCAGGTAATCAAGGACATCCTGTTCAACTCTGTTCAACAAGCTAACAAGTCTCGTACAGAAACATCTGACCCTGAACCAATGATTGAAAGTTGATTTTGGTTTCTTTTTTACTAGACATGCAATTGCAGTTTTTGTGTTGCCGTCCTCATCAATGGCCAACAGGTTTACATTCAGCGGATAGACTGTTAATCTAGTTTTGCGTTTTGTTTAATGGTTTGTATATCCTTGTTGGCGTTGCATCTTACAAAACAGTCTTCGAGACTTCAATTATCAACTAGGCAATTGGATTCAAGTTCTCATGGAATTGATTATAAATTGCACACAGTGTAGTTATAAGTCTCACGGTTCACATTTAAATTTTTTTTATTGTGCTATATCATTTTACTATTTCAGATTTTAGAAATTGTTTTAAATTTGAAGGATTTGATAGAAACATGAGGTTATTGTTTAAAAAGAATAATTTTTTATAGATGATTTATTTATTTATTGTTTGTAGCCTTGAACTTAGTTTACAACCGTTCAATTTGTAAAATTGAGGACTTAAATTCAAAAACTAAAATATGAGCAACTAAATTTTCAAAGAATACCACAATATATCACTACACTTCTAAAAAGAAGTGCAATCAAAACCAAAAGTAGACTACAAACAAAAATAAGGTGGGATTTTGGGAACTAAAATATTCTTTGGTGAAATAGACATACATGTGAAGGTGTAGAATTGGATAGAAAATCCCAATGAATCTGTGTTTCTTGAGATTGACTTGAGACTTTTCTTGCTTAACTTTGGTGGAGGGCGAAGAAGAGCTAAAACTCTTACATTGTGTCGCGATACAAATCAAGGAACAATCTCAGGTGCACAATTTTTGTGGTGAAGGCAGGCATCCCAAAAAGTAAGGGAGGTGTGCAAATGTTTCCTGGACACGACGGAGATGGACCCTCGGCTACACAGGCTGAACAAAGATTAACGGCAAGATTCACCCGTCGAGCAAGTAGGGAAAAGAAAGGGAGGACGGTCTCAAACTTGTATGAGATTTTTTTTAGACCAAGAGGTCAAATTTAGGAAACACGTAAATTAAGGATGCTGATTTTTATTTTTATAGGTGTTAGTGACGATTTTAGCGAGATTTAAAAAATTATTAATGTTTTTTTTCTCTTATACTCCCAAAACCAACAAATTATTATTATTTATAAGCTTTTATGTGACAAATTCTGAAATAAGATTGTCATTATTAGAGGAACTGAGGAGTCATCTAATCATTTAAATCCCACCTAAACATAAAATTCCTGGTACTCGCAAACTAACAAGAAGAAATTAACATTTCATGAAGCATACAAGGGAAGTAGAATCATGACGACAGTGTTGAAATTGGATACGCATGCCATGTTAGAATCGATGGTTTATACAAAAAAACAAAAGGGATTGCTCTGAAATTAGTAAGGTAGGTCCTAGAATAGTTCAACGTTGTGCCTGCACATGAATGTACAAGAAAACTAAAATTTTGTAAGTCATTTTCATATGTACGGTAATTCAGACTCATAATCAATTAGATGCCCAATACAAGAGGCCTCTATGAAAACGTACTCTTCATCTTTCATCCCCACCACCATCAAGAGCAAAAGTCCAAGTGAAATAGAACTTCCAAAGTTACCTACTTTATAATTGTAGTTGTATTTTTTTCTTTCGAGAATCATACTTTTAGTTGTATTTCAACCTCTGCTGATCTTTTATGAATTGCCAAAGAAAGTATGCTTCTAATAATGAATAGTACGAACATAGTGTGACACAGTTTATAGATAATTAAGTATCTTAAGCATGTGGTCATAAGTTGATTTTGACATGTATGTATCAAAAAACACACGCCGAGAGAGACCAATCTCTTAAATAAATTTTTGTACTTCAATTGATTAGTTTTAATTTTCTACCGGACGATACCTTTGACAAAAAAAGTAGTAGCTATAATGCGTATAATTATTTACTAAAATTATAAACGCACATATTTATCTCAACATTTTTTTTATGCTTGTATTAATAATTTATTTAAATATATTTTTTTGATAAATAATGCTTTGGTTGTGTCTGCCAAATAATGTTTGATCCCACTCTTTCTGTCTCTCTCACTGTCACACCAACATGCAATTGATAAGATTCTCATGGGATAGCATATATCAAAAAGCGACGTCTTCATTCACAAGCAAATGGTCCTTTGAATTCTCTTTATTGTGCTTGAACAATTTTTGTATGCAACTCTCACATGCCACTCAAACCACACACATAGGCACACACGAGACTCCTCTCAATTTCATTTTTTTCTTCTAGAATTTGGTTGTGTATGGAAATGAAAGGCTAGCCATTTTTTTCTCACTTTGCCAAAATTATATTTGTCTAAGCTAATTTGTCTTGTGACCACTATCTCACTCACAAACTTCATCATCTAAATTGTCTTTTGGTTTTAAGAGACATGTCCTAGTCCTACCACTATTTTCTCGTGATAAATCTAACTTGAACCATCCAAGTATCCAACTTCGTGTTGTTAAAGCCAACCACAAAAACGTTTTCTGTTTTGTGAAAGGTAAAGAATAATTTTAAGGGAAAATATATAATATTTCTTTGTTAGTTTATTCAACAAGAGTCCTAAGGACTCTTTTAACATTTTTTTCGTTATTTTTTATTTTTAATAAAAGAAGGTGATACATTCTTATACTTTTAAACATATACTTCCTCTACCTCATAATCATCAACTCATTTGATAATTTCAAAGGTATTAAAAAAATGGATAAATAAAAGAGAATAATATTTTTACCAAATTACTTTTTTCAAGAATTTGTACATTCACCATTTTTTTTTTATAACAAAAGATATTATATATTCACCATTATATTAAGAACAAAGTAAAATATATTGACTTGAAAGTGACGCCAATAATATACATTAGAAGATATAATTGAAAAGGACAAACATCAACTATCAAAAAGTATCCTTATGACACATGCTAACGAATCAAATATAGAAATATTGTAATGGTGCGACGTATTCAATTTCTTAAAAATTAAAAATTTGTTATTTTTAATGCAAAATATAGAAGATTTTAATTATTTTTTAAAAAAATTTAAAACAAAATATAGAAGATAAAATCAGATCCTTCAAAAAAAAAAAGAAATCAGATATATTAACAAGTGTTTTAAGAACGAATACGACAATTCTAATAGATAGCACCGTAACGGTATCAAATAGGGTGGGGGTAAAGAAGAAAAGAGAGCCTTTTGACTTTTTAAATATGGTTGGTTGAGAGAAGTACCAATCCCTTCCAAAGTGGACGGTAATTAGAAGAGTGAATCATTTTGAAAGTGTAGATTAGCCAATTTTTTCCTCTAAATTTATGAAATAAACAAAACTAATCTCTATAATTAAAGATCATTTAATCAATTTAATTCCTTCATAAATCAATTTCGATGAATTTAAATTGCAAAACAAACTTAAGTCAGTAAACAAACTTCAATTTCAAATCATTTTATAAATTTGAACGATCAAATTGCTTAACTCAAATGAATTTTTGTAATATATCCAAATTGTGATTCACTCAAAATTCCAAAATTATCACAAAAGGGAAAATGCCCTTTGCCACTTGAGGTTGGAATGTCTATATAGTCCTCTATGTTATGTTCTATTTATGTGGTGATTTTCTAAGATGTCAAATGCTTGAAGAGAAAAAAAAACACATCCCTAAATTGTATCCTCGCCTTTGAGAGTGAAAGGTGGGGCACTTCCACCACTATTCAGATCGGATACATTCCTCCTAACCCGGACAGCAATGATTTTTTGCAAACCCAATCCATACCATATGCCTTGTATAAGGCTGTTTATGAAGAATCTTTGCTCCACTTGGTTCTCATCAATAGGCAATAAATAAATAAATAAATTTTTGTTTAGTGTGCCTAAAATATGGGAGAATTACTATAAGCTAGCCCAATCAACTTTTTGGCAGCAATAATAATTATTCTAATGGAATCTCTTATCTTAGCCTTTCTTTCCAATTTCCTTTTCTATTCAACTTTATACTCATGGTGTGTCTAATACTCCATTGCCTATTTGTTTTGGTAGGTCAAAAAGATAGGGCATGAAGGAACTTAACTTGTGGAGGGTAATGTTAGGATGCAATAACTAAGGATGACTTCATAGAATATAAACAATATTAGGGGTAAATGTGACATTGTTAATATTGTTCTATGCCATTTTCGTTAAATGTTAACCATTGCTTGTTTGAGAACTCATCCTATTTTCAAAGGAGACCAAATCTTTTTCTTTTGAAGCATAAATGCTTATTTATCTTCCCATGAGTCATGGAAGATACACATTGAAATTAACCAAAGGGGAATGATAGCTTCCCACAGACTTTTTAATTTGGAACCATGCAACTACTTTAATTTGGGTCAACACATTATGTATCCAAGCTGAAACAGAAAATTTGGTGAATATTTTTTTTAAGAAGCTAAATTAGTCCATTGATATCTGGGAGTAGTCCATCGAAATTGGCATTTGGGAGAGTTAAACCTAAGACCTTGAACAAATGAGTATACTTTAAGGTCTTAAATCAACACCACCAAACCAATCCAGATGGGTTAAAATTGATGAGTGTCTTGTTAAAAGCTCTTCATTCCCACTATAATTAACTCAATGCTTCAAACACACTTGTACTTTTTTAATAACCAAACATGCTTGTAGTACTAAATATATAGTTCCACACAGTCTGGGGATGCTTGAGCTAAAGCAAAACAACGCTCTCTATTTCTAGTTCAAATCTAAAGCTTCAAAAAATTAGAATTTAGTTTTGAATCTAGTTCGTGGATTTCTTTTACCAAATTACATTTGTACCCCATAACTTTTACCAAATTCTAAAAGGATTTAGTTGGTTTGTATTGGAAGCCTAAAAAGGTTTAGTTTAATTACTCTACAAATTGCTAAACTATTTGAGGATTTTTAAGGTCTTTAAACTTTAAAATAATATAATTAGATTTTTGAACTGATTTGTTTTTTTATAATTAGGTTATTCTTTTATATTGTTGTTGGTCAACCGTAACAAAAAGACCAAGTGGCATAAAATATATTGGTTCAATGCCCTTATTATAGTTTGTTTAGTTTAGAGGATGGAAACATAAATAAAAAATCACCCATGCAGTTGAGTATTTCATATGTGAATTTCTTCTCTTTTTGATAAAGATGTGTGAATCTTTTTAAAGTGAAACTATCGGAGAAATTAGCATAAATATAATGAAGGGGTCAAATATAAAGAAAAATAAAATATATATTTGATAGACAAATGTTCATTGTTTGTAAATTGTTAGAAGAGATGGAAAAATGTTAGTTTTCGACAATCGAACTAAAAACCTCTTTTTTCTCGAGAATTAGACGTTTATTGATAAAAGGACTAAATCGAAAAACTAGTCAGGAATTAGATACAAGCCATCTATAATCTACTATCACACTTAAAACATCTCGTACTCCAACTACTCCTACTTGAGAACACAATGACAAACTATTAGCCTCAAAATGAGATAAAATCAATCAAACCATACGATGTAGGGCTAATTGACACCATCCAGTTTGATACTAAAAGATACATTTGCTTGCATTGCCCATTGACCATCTTCTTCTAGGAATGACACCAAAATTGTTTAGCAAGGACTAGTTAAGCTAAACAATATTAGTGTTTTTTTTTTTTTTTTTTTTTTATAGATTTTTTTACCCATCATGAACTTGTTCTCCTCTTATATTCTTTCCTTAGTTTCCCGTATGCATCTTTATCGTCTTTAACGTGTATACATACATGTATTCACGTTCTTCTGATTTAAAGGTGTAGCATGTAATGTCACCGTCGAATTGATGCCTATACTCTAGGGCCATTATAATGAAGGAAGCAAATTGATGATAACGGACCATTTTATTTGTGTTTTTTATGTGGAAATTGAACAGAAGAAGAAAAGTATAATGGACCAAAGATTGTTATTTGCTTCAATATCACAAAAAGAATCAAAGTCGAGCAAAATATAATGCAGTTTGGATCGATTGTATGGTAAAGGCAATTCGAATATTCATAATCATCAAATTTATATACATTATTAATTTCTAATAACCATCCAAGAACTACTTGGCCGTGCATGCATGAAGCTCAAACATAGCAAAAAAATAATGCATAGGGAGAAAGAGGAATCACAACAAGCTGTTATATTCCACTTTTATGCCCCCAAATTTGTTACATTGAAAGAGTATTTTTGTACTTTGCATATGTATCTCCAGCGCAAAATGTATGTGCCAATTGGGAATATTAGGACATGTATCTTGATATATAGCTTCTTTTTCATTTCATACTCCCGTAATTCATTCCAAAATTAATATACGCTACTTTAGCACATTGCACAAGAATTAAGAAATATAGTTAGTTTTGCAATGAGAATGAGAAATCATGATAAATTGGGAAAAAATCAATTAAAAGAATAGAAAGATATAGTTAATTGTATAATAGAAAAATAAAATGTTAATACTTCGTTGATATTGTAAAACTAAATATAAAATGAAACAAATTATTTTGGCTAGAAGACATATACCACCATGGGATAGAGTGAGTATCAATTAACATCTAGCCGAGAAGAAATTTCAATTTCTTTTATGTTTGCTATATAGTATTAATTTCTTTGTTCACCCAAATAAAATTATATTGATATCTTTGGTAATTAATATAATTAGTTCAGATCATGCATAATGTTTAGTTCAATATTTATTTTATGGTTTTACTTCGATCATAAGTTATGCATTTTTTTATAAACGAAAAATATATTAAAATAAAGGAAAAATGACTAAATTCATAAAAAGAACGGTTTTATCTACTTTGACATTTTATATCTTACATTAAGACTTTTCTTTTGCACTTAAGAATTGTACAAGAACTCACACATATACGCAAACTCATTTTACGTACACCTTTAAATATTGTTTTTTTATGACGTTATTACAAGAACTTAATTTACGTGAGTTCACATACCTGAATTTATTATAATTTTGGATATGGGATATGTCATATGTGAGTTCCTATACTACATAGTTCATGCAAACAATTCACATATCATTCTTATACCAGTTCACGTGCTTAGTACACATCAGTTTTTGTACCACCTACACACTTCACGTATATAATGCAAATTCAGGTATGCTAACTCAGGATTACATAGGTGCACGTGAATTTAATTCACGGATACCCCTATCATATCGAAAACTAAGAATGCAAAAAAATTGGAACACAAAAAATGGGTTTAAATCTAAAAATAAGAGGAAGACAAAGAAAGAGAAAGAGGATGAACATGAAGATCAATTAGAAAAAGGTGATGGTTAAAATTTTGAAAAAGAACAAAGAATTTTTTCGTTTAACTACTGAGGTTTAACTAGAATAAATCTATCTCAAATCTTGTTGACTTTGTGCTAACTATAGTTATCTAAACATTGCACAAAAAAGACATGTTATAATGTGACTATACTTTCACTCTATACACTAATGAAGTCAATTAATCATATTACAATCTTAACAATGAATGGGCAAAATATAGTAAAGATAAGTATATAAATAAAAATTTGGTACGTAAGAAAGTTCGTGGAAAGGAAAGTAAAAAAGAAGTGGATGGTTGAAACTAGAAAAAGAGAAATCTAAGTTGTACAAGTAGGAAACAAAAGGGGAAATGAAGAAAGAAGACGCATTAGAAGAGAATAGTAACCTAACCATGATGATCATCATAATCTCATAACCCATAGAATTCGTGCGTGGCATGTGAAAGAACAAATTACACAAAAAAGTGTTGCTTCTTCTGTCTACGTGGAACCCCACCAACTTCAAAATAAAAAGGAAAATGATACATAGACACCCTTTTTTCCATACACCTTTGTACACCCCATGCATTAGGAAGAGAAAAGAGGAGAGGAAAGAGAAAGTGTGCTTGTTCGGGGTCCACATATCTACGTGTCAGATTTTTGTGTGGGTGTCAAAAGGTGTATTGTCACCTAAGGGTGTCTATGTATCATTACTCTTTAGAAAAAACCTAATTGAGAGTTGGGACCAAATTAGGCAAGGTTTTTGGGCGGTGTGGGACAATGAGAGTATGGCACAAGACTGCATTATGTACACACACAAACACAAGAGTACGTTTGCTTCCCTTAATAGCAGAAAACAAAATGAAAAAGTGGTGCCACTGCCTACAAAATATGAGACTGTTATTGTTGTCAGATGGGGTTAGTGGGGACACCATTTTTGTGTGTCACATTCTATTCCTACACGGTACAAATACCATACAATATACAATTTACCACGTTAATTAATTAGTTCTTTCTTCACTTCAAGTATTTCCAGTTTTGCTCTCATTCTCACTCTCACTTGAATATGTAACATGAGAATTTGGAGAATTATAGTAACAGTTAAGAGTAATAACAACTCAACACGACAAAGACAGATAGAAAGAGAAAGAAGGTTAGTAAAAACACTTACTACATGGCCAATTGTTGTTTCCCTCCAACCTATCTGTTTCATAAAATGGGATCGGATGAATCGGATTGTAGTGCACTCTCATCCGGTAATTGCGCACGCTCCCATGTGAACCAACACGTTACGTGAATACTGATTGGATTATATATAAGCCTGCTTACATACATCCATCTTTGTAGGGCACAACTAAGAGATATATATATATAACTCATATGTAGGCTCTAATTATTCATGAATATTATTTAAGCTTTCTTACTCCTCACTGCAAGAAAAAAAAAGGCTAAAACGTTGGACTTTACTAGGTATTTAAAATAGTTGAACTCGATTGCATTTTAATGAGTTAAATTCATCAATAACTGACTTTGTACTAAAACGATACGAGTAACAAAAAACTATAAAACATATATTCATTTTTTCTTATTTTATTGAAGAAACTCTGATTAAATCAACTCTCACATAGACAAGAACAAAGAATACCCTAAGTTTTTCTTTCGAGTAAATATGTCAATGTTTTAAAAATTTGATCGTTCGGCTAAATTGATCGAATCGAGAATTATAGTTTGACCCCGTTCAGTCCGGGCTCAAGAGCCGTAAGTCATAAAGAACCTCTAAAATTTTCAGTTTTTTATTTTTATTTTTTTAATTTATAAAAATACTAATTTAAAGTAACTTTTTAAATAAGTTAATTTTGTTTTAACCAGTAGATTTTATACCATCGGTGATCCATTAAATTTAAACAATAACTGAATGGATTGTAATACATTAGTGTTATGAAATAGGTGAATTTAATCCAAATCCAGTCAATTAATTAACTAATTATTTGTTGGTTGCAAGATGGATTAATAAGTTGATGAGTTGAGTGGATTAACAAATGAAAATGCCACCCCTAAATAAAATAGTGTAGATACAAAAGAAGATGATGGAGATAAAAGGAGATGTTGTGGAAATTGCAAGTAGGAAGATGTAAAGAATGTTGGATTTGTGAGAAAAAGAAGAGAATGTGCAAGGGGGAGTGCTCCGTGGGAATTGCAAGTGGGAAGATGATATACAACTTTTTATTTTTTTGGACATCATATATACTACAGCATTTATATGCAAAATGAATGTGAATGAGATTAGGGTTGTTTATCGAGCAAACGTCCATTTTAGTTTTGGATGTGTGAAACAATGTCACTATAATTTTTAAATGTATTGAGAT
>Ga0209282_1001623_pt1 | contig 12474 bp, 3 predicted proteins | sample Mtrugardesep15_FD_187529 | JGI IMG/M metagenome (GOLD analysis project Ga0209282, IMG submission 187529) | Root nodule microbial communities of legume samples collected from California, USA - M. trunc garden sep15 (SPAdes) (version 2) | ecosystem: Host-associated > Plants > Roots > Nodule...
TAATGTTTTTACCAGTAAACATCAAAGTGGTATTTCGATACAGGGGACTGCTTAGTAAAAGCTCCAATTCAAAAAGCGTGGTAAACAAAGCAAAGGTTTAAGATTACATGATGCCTTGAATTTTCAACCACCACTGCTCTTACATCCGTCCTACTCCTACTCGCTTCTGAATAACAATAGTTGAGAGGACAAAAGAAGAGAGACGCAGATTGTGCCAAAAAAATTAAGGCAAAAGCAGAGTAGAACGGGATTTTTCAAGAGCAGAAAGAACCAAACTCAATTGATCTTTGGTCAGACTGTACAGGACAAAAAGGCTATACTCTTGAACGATCCTTATATGGGTATCAATATCAGTGATGGCCGCGCCTAAGTGATGAGAGGAAACCGTGTGATGACTTATCTTTATGTCGATCTACATCATTAACCTGACAAACATGAAACAGAAAATTGTTAAATAGGTCCAACTTAGTGCTATTTTTCAAAACTTTAATACTTAACCACTTTTTTTTATGACGTTAGTAGTTTACCTCTTTTGCTATGTGTTGGAGAATTTCAATTATTTCAGAAAAAGCTGGTCTCTCCTTTGGATCTTGTTGCCAGCACCGCTGTAGTAGTTCAGAAATTCTTGGATGTGTATTTTTGGGAATTGTAGGCCGTAGACCCTAATAGCAATTTAAGCCAAAGTAGAGTTATTGTGCGTAAACAAGAAAAATGTTAACGATAAAATTATCCACAAAGAGGAAAGAAAACAAACCTTCTGCACCACACCAACTGCTGCTTGTAATGGGGTCAAGTAAGAGTAAGGCAGCTGGTTACAAAAAATAGAATATATAATGGATTAACATTTGAGACAAGAAACGAATAAAAAGATGAAGCAGAGCAAAGCTTGCTACTTGAGACGAAAATGCTCACCTCTCCGGTTAAAAGCTCCCAAAGTGCTATTCCAAAACTGAAAACATCTGCCTTCTGGTCATATGGTTTGTGTTCAATGACCTTCAAGTCAAATCAATGGAAAGAAATGTGAAGCAATATCAAACAGCTAAAGAAAGAAGAAATAAAAAAAAACAGAAAAGGAATCCAAATATCATTATCATGTAAGCACTTTGAAATCCAAACTCTAAACCTTAAAGTTATGCTTGATGAATGAGTTGAACTAAAAAATAAGTTTCAATGCATCATTTTTTTTCTGATAACGCGACAATGCATTACATGCTTGGTAAGGAAATTGCCAAGAATAGAAATAAAGTGGACTGTTTCATCGTTTTTAACCTCAATTATGAAAAAAAGAAATAGATAAAACTGTTATTGAAGTGTAAGTCAAATGGCTAAAAAATGTGAATTAAATATCTATGTAAAAAAACATTAACATAAATCACAACGAGTGTATTTAAATTCTGCTTCACCGTGGACAAAAATTTTAATGGTAAACCAAGAACCTAATTTAAGAGATTAGGATAAAATCGTTTCAATATTTCGTGAACTCCAGTTTGAATACCCGTTTTACTTGCATTTTACTTGGCTTGTTCCCCACACAAGGTCTTCCCCCTGATACATTTAAAAAAAAAAACACACACACACACACACACACTCTATTTCCACTGCCGAAAAATATCATCCAAACTATCACCCAAAAAATGTGAATTAAATATCTATATAAAAAAACATTAACATAAATCACAACGAGTGTATTTAAATTCTGCTTCAACGTGGACAATATTTGTAATGGTAAACCAAGAACCTAATTTAAGAGATTAGGATAAAAACGTTTCAATATTTCGTGAACTCCGGTTTGAATACCCGTTTTACTTGCATTTTACTTGGCTTGTTCCCCACACAAGGTATTCACCCTGATACATTTAAAAACACACACACACACACACACTCTATTTCCACTGCCGAAAAATATCATCCAAACTATCACCCAATCGCTTTGCACAATGATATCACCCAAAATATCAAGCAGAAGAGTAAAATCAAGTTCAAGAAAAATCATACCTCAGGAGCCATCCAGCGGTATGTTCCAGTTTCAGCTGTCATTACTCCAGACTGAGTTTGCACTCTGGCGACCCCAAAATCAGCAACCTTGACCAACTGTTGAAGGATATGCTCTTTGAGTACATATTAAATAAAATGTTGAGATGCTTTGGGTCTTATTATGCAACTACTCATCTTAAACTTAATTATACAAACTATAAAACTGTAGTTACTCTAATTCAAAATGAGTTGCAGTTTTGATTTATCAATGAATTAGAGCCACATTTCTAGTAGTAAATTATCACACACTCGATTAACAAATTCTATAATCAACTATGAATTGAAAATGGGAAAGTAAAAAATGCAATGGCCACACAATAGAGATAGGCAATACATTAGTGATATAGGACTGCAACTGAGGAAATAAGATTAATATTGTTACAGATTTATTTGTAACCAAATATCACCAAAAGAAGCAAAAACATAGACCAATAACATTGAAAATGCAACTGGAAGTATCAGTGTGTGCATTCCTGGAGTCTACTTACTTCATTTTCGTCCATCAGAAGATTGGCAGTCTTGAGGTCCCTGTGAATAATATTATTTTGGTGCAGATAGTTCATTCCCTTGGAAACATCAATGGCTACTTTTAGTAAAGATGGAAGCTTAAACACCCCCTTTTGTCTGTGCAGAAAGTCATATAAGCTTCCTCTCGACATAAACTCTGATGAAACATGATCACATAAACATCACAATTGAATTAGTAGGCTATTGAACAAGGAACCAAACCATCATAGCAATTAAAGTACTCGATGCAACACAAATAGGAAGTTGGAGATTCTTAGTCCTAACTCAACCCCAAAAGCCAGCTCAATGGGTGGATTGCCCAAGCCTTATAAAGAATACTTTGGCCATATCTCTAGCCGACATGAGTTTCATCAAACCCCCTCACACTAAGGCTTAATTACACAAATCTTAACACACATTGCTTATAGAAAAAACATAAACTCATGCTCAGGACTGTCCAGATCCAAAAGCTAACTCAAGGGGTGAGGATTGTCCAAGCAATGTAAAGACTACTTTGCCAATTATCTATAAACGATATTGGATAGCATCAGAGATATAAAACAAATTCAAAAAGGGAGGCTGTGCACAAGGCTTCCAACATTCTAGGGTGTGGGAGGGTCAAATGTATACATCATCCTCCATAGGAAGAGGTTTTGCACAACAAGAATCCATTGCGACGCAGTCACAGTGCATTAACCTTGTCCTTGCATCAAGGCTCACAGCTCACCCTTTGAACTAAAAGTATGAAACTTAAAAATAAATCTTAAGTTCTAAGAACCCTCTCCTACTTACCAGTAACAATACAAAGATTTGGTGGCCGAGTACAAGCACCAATGAACTGAACAACATTCTTGTGTCGAATCTTCCTGCAGCCAAAGATAAATTATAATTTGTAAAGGAAGAATTGTTACATAGATCTACAAGCATACCAAATTACTAAAACTAACTACGATAAAAAGGACTAATACACAAACTAGTGAAATATTCAAGATAGAAACATTATCAAATATTTTCAAAAAAACATTCAGAAGCATTTGATGGAGGATACCACAAAATTTGAGATATTACTTTCGATAAACACATCTCCTTTCCTGAATGGTTGTAGCAGACAAATTAGATACTTTTCTCTAAGAATAAAGTTTATGCCCCTTCCAAGATTGAATTTAAGCCAAATTCATGAATCCTTTACCCCGGGCATTTTAATAATCTAGATTCTACAATGCCAATTTCAGGGAATCAATCTGCTATACAATTTAGAATTATATATACCTGAATCTGAAATGCATGGATTTTTTAAAAACTTAAGAATTAGGATTACAACCAAAGTATGCTTCATTTTGCATAATAATGAGCAGTTAGAATTATATATATCTGAATCTGAAATGCATGGATTTTTTTTTAAAACTTAAAGAATTAGGATTACAATCAAAGTATGCTTCATTTTGCATAATAATGAGCAGTTAGAATAGCTTTGCAGAGGTGTATGGGAGCACGAGAGCCTGAGAAAATCTCTTTGGTAATCAGAGCACAAAGATTTGTGCCAGGCTGTCCATGCACGTTGGTTTTCCAACAGATAGTTCAGAAAGAAGGAACAAGATGAAAAAACAATCCAAAGGTATAAAGTCCAGGAGGTTTGATTTTTGTCTGCAACTAGGAAAAAATGTCTAAAACTCTCCAACAGATAATGAATCTCCAATAAAATTTATATCAATATGATGTATCTACCATGAGTCCACCTTTTTAATTTCACATTATAATAAACTATAGGGTCTGCAAGCTATATTATCATTTGATTCACTACAAAATCAGCAATTTAAAACAAGAAAAAGGAAGATAACACACTTTAATTGCTAAAAGTTGCCTTTTCTATCCTCAGATAACAAAGGCCAAATGCAAGAAGGAAAGGTGGAAAGCATACAAGAAAAAAAAAATCTTAGTAATAGGAACAGAAGCTCCGCCAATTATATTCCACTATCCAGACAAACCTCATGATATAAACTTCCTGTGCAAACTCTTTCAGCATATCTGTACTTATGCGTTCAGGCTTAAGAACTTTGATAGCCACATCTTGACTGCAATAACTGCCTCTGAATCTACGAAGTCCAGTGAAAAACGTAAAGAGAGGCATCAGCTAAAAAAGTGATGTAGATTTCTAATATACTCTCATACAGAAATAACTTACAAGTCACCAAATGATCCAGAGCCAACTTTGTTTTCATATTTTAGCTGGCTGGGATCAATTTCCCAGACATCAGCTCCATCAAATGGTATTTGTATACAATCAGGGGAGGATTCCATCCTAGTCTGGTATTGATCATTTGAGGAATAAAGTGTGCCCTGATTTGACAGATATTGATCCTACAGAATGGGTATTTCATATCAACAAGTCTTCAACACAAATGAATTTTTGCAGATTGCAAGAGTATAAAGAACAACTAATATTAATAGATGTTGCAATTGCTTGCATGTCCTCCAAATTATTATCAGTTCCTTTTTTGCAGATTATCATCTTCCCTTCTTAATCTTGAATATGTACCATCATATCAAAGCTAGCAAGAAAATTAAGATATCCCCAAAAACCCTAGAACTTTGTATTTTGAAATGAATAACCGAGGAATATACCTTAACCTTCAAAATTTCCTTTTCCAACACGCCTTTAAGCTCCTCGGTTTCCTAATGACAAAAGGAAAAGAAAATAGAAGCAAGATGCTATGTGGAATATAAAAAATGCAATTAAAGATAGAGTTATTACGGGTTCAACGCTTTTATCCTACCTCATTAGGCCACCCCTCAACGACGAAGACATCCAGGGAAAACCCATCAGAGGTGGAAAACGCATGAGCTTCTTGAATATTCAGTCCAATCTCACCAAGTATTGAAGTTAACTGATATGCATACATAGTCAAGGGTGAGAAATTGCATATAATATACAATACACTTTCTCTATCACATAATTCAAAAAGAATTTAATATTATTCCATCATTTGTGTAAAAAAAGGTATCACCAATAACATATTGCCACATCAGTCAATGGATTTGACACCGTCTAAAATGCCAAATTCATTAAATGGAGTTACAACACGTCATAGGGCGTGTCAAACTTTTTTTACACTAATAGTTCATCAAAATTAATTTCATTCAGAACTCCAAGTAATTTGATCCTTTGTTCAATGAATAATTGAGTAAAGCCTACAATTTGCAAAATGAACAAGGAAGCAGTCCTCTTGTCATTGTTTGAAACTTATGTAAGTCTCTTTGAAAGTTTCTAGATTGGGCTAATTGAAACTTCTGCATGAAAGATCGACTGAAATAGACTAAAGGAGTCATTGCCTAATAAAAGATCAAGAGTAAAATACTCCTCTTTAGCATTTTATGTTAACATAAAATAGAAAAGATCAAGAGTAGAATACTCCATGTTAGCATTTTATGTTTAGCATAAAATTATATATTTACATGAGTGTGAATCCGTATTAGAGTTTATATCTATCGGGTTGAATGTATATATTCAATCATGCATACTTTCTTGCACGTTCATAAATGGTCAATATATTCTGGGTAAAAAAATGAATCCTTGAAAAATTACAACTTACAGAACTTGACCAAAAAAACTTAGTTTCTCTCTAGTTTCTGAATGGCTATGTTTGACGCAGTGTCCATAATAATTGGCAGGAGCTATGTCCATGGTTAATACAAATGGCAATGACAAGCAAGAAATACTTCCAGCATAGCAATTTGCAAGAAGTTCTCTAACTAAATCAAAAGGCTAAAAAAGCAAGAGCTATTTGCTATCATCGTGTTGGATGCCGAAGAATACAGTATAAAACAAAATGAGGAATATACATACTAAAGAGAAATATCACCCAATGATGTAAAAAGTATAACAGAAATTTGAAAGAATTAATCACCTGACTAAGGAGTTTAGGCTTATCAATTGTTGAAAAGGTAATCTCGTGCATGGGCCTAAAATGTAATAAGTGAGAAGATCAGTACCAGTCAAAATTTTAAACAACAATAGCGTAAAGCATTTATAAACTGCTATAAGCTAATGGAAGCAATCAAACAATAGTGTTTCCCCCTGAAAATAGTGAGCCTTCATGATCTACAATATTAAGAGCCTACAATCTTGTCAATCGTATTAATACAGTTTTCACATTGACTGATTTTACTTTTTTTTTTCTTTCTATACATCATACTACAGTGACGAACATGCCTAACAATAGAACTAAATGTTCCCCTACCAAGAGGCTTGCACTTGAAAAATATTATCTTCAAAGAAAGTGAGATTTTATTCAACAAGTCTGTCTATATATCAACTCATGAAACACATGCTTCTACTTCTACTTAATCAATATAAGACTATTTTTAACAATACTGACCGAAGACGAGGAAATAAAGCAAACATATTTACAATATTCTGACTAGAAGAATAATAGTCCAAACTGAAATTATTAAGATGCATACCTGTTAAAATTCGGCGTCACACCCATATTATTGTCTCCATCTTCAATGTTATTTTTATTTGTTTGAAGTGCAAGAGCTTCAAGGTTAGAGGAAGAACCAAACGTAGGTGGTGGATGAATTCTTTTTTGCCCAAGAAAAAGAGAGATAACATTAAAAAAATAAACTAGTGGTAGCACAGGTGAAAATATAATATTGATGGGACCAAATCAACAAGAGTTGGGATAATAAAAATTATTCTTATTGAGCAATCACAATGAAAGAAAATAAAACTGACTAGACAATGTATGAAAAATACCCCTGCTTTAAAGAATAGTTAAGAGAACTTTGTGCATCATCTTTCTCGGAACGATTGGAATGCACTGAAGAATCGTTATGATTTGCACCAGGAAAAGGATATACCTGCGTTAAAGACAATACAGATATGAATCAATCTAAGACCCTGTTTGGATAAACAGATTATTTGCAGCTTATAGCACAAGTATTTATTATGATAAGTGCTTATATATATAAGCAATTTCTATAGCAAAAGATAAAATAAAGTTAAATTGTTTTCATATAAGCTATAAGCTGTTTTCATAAGCTATCTTGAAGAACTTATGAAAATAAGCTGGAAACAGCTTATGACATTTTTCTATTAGTTTTCCGAAATAGTCTCACAAAACTTATGTCAGGAGATAAGCTCAAATAAGTCGATCCATACAGAACATATCACTATGCTACAATTCGTTTAAACCACTTATAAAGATGCTGATTCCAAATTTCCAATGTTCCAAATCTTATGCCAATGATAAAATCAGCCACTTAGTTATCTACATCGAGTTCATATCAGCTAGTAATTAAATTTAAAACGAAATACAAGTGCTCTTTCGATGATTTTTTTACCTGTACTAAACGAACTTGAAATGCAGGACGATTCGCAGGATCTTCAGCCAACTCGAGCAATCTCTTATGAGCAAGAACATCTTCTGCTCTCTCCACGTTCACATCCAATGCATACCTATGTAGTAGCAATCATTGAAGACTCGTACAAAATCACTCTGGCAAATTCACTTACAAAAGTAAAGTAAAAACAAAACAAAACAAAAATCACTCAGCTATTTTCTTCCTTTTTAATTTCCTTTTCAATTTCATCATAATTCATAGTAATTGAAACTTAAATTAACATGAATTAAAAAAAAAAACGCTAATCACATCACAATTCACAAATTCGTACATGAATCATTTTGATAACTTTTTCAACTGTATTTTGGCGAGAAAATCATTTTGATGAGAAAAAAAAATAATAGAATGAAAACCTAGCGGGAAGACGATTGAAGTGAAGCCAGAGTTGATCATCGAAACCAGGAACAAGAGCGTCTTCGCATTCGGAATCTTGAATTCGACGAAGAACTTCATTATACACTTCAAGTTTCTGACGGTGATGGCGAGGATTCGCGTGTGATTGCACCGCTCTGCTTCCGCAACTCTCAATGTCGTTCTCGATCACCATGAGAGAGCGAGCGTAACAAGAATCAAACGAAACACGATCAGAACAGTTAAGAAGAAGAAGAACGAGAAATGAGATCGCGATAAATTGAAGAAAAGAAAGAACGAGAAGGGAAAAAGGAAGAATTGAGTTGTAGTTGACGAAAAACTGTTTTATGGTTTTTGAGTTTATAATTTTTTGCTGCTGCTTTGGAATTGGATTGGTACTGATTCACTGATTTTGGCTTCGGCGCAGTGTGTTTGTTCTCAGCTATCCACGTCAGAGTGGGACCCAATTTGCGCTCAAAATGGACACACCCGGCAAATTATAATATCATTGTTGATAATGGCGAGAAATATAAAATGCAAGCAAATGCTAAAATTGTTTCGTTCGATGTTTTTATTTGAGACTGAAATTGTACAAAGACAAGAAAAATAGTTTGGCTGATTAACGAACTCCATCAATAGATAAATTATATCGAAGAATCTTCAAATCTTTGAACATAACAATTTTTATTAGTTTTCGTTATTAATGTTTTAGCCGACTTGAGATTGCTAAAACTTTTTTCTTTATAAATGGAAGAGTTAACATAAATGAATAATAATATAAAATACATGTGTGTGTCACATGGCAATACTCGAACGCCTAGTGGATGGATGTTTGATTTCATTTGATTTGCTTAAAATAGTAAAGTATATTTGAAGAGGTGTGAGGTGATGAATTTGAAGTGTGAAAACTTAATATTAGTTAGTCTTATAAGCTGGGGGCTATGGTGAGAGCTCAAAAACCGTGAGGACATTTTTTTTTTTAAGGAATGAAGACATATTTTTTAATGTTATCTTCGGTGGAAAATGATGAATAATTGATAAGTTAGATGATAACACATGAATTTCTCTTTAAAAAAAAAAAACACATGAATTTATAGTGTTTAATGAAATTAGTGGTTGAACTGAATAATAAATATAAAATGATATTTTTGATTATTAGTGAACTTTTTTAATTGAAATAATACTATGCAATGTGCTTATATATGTAGACAATTTATGTTCAAATATACTTTTAAAAATTATGGTTAATGACGTTTAAAATTATTATTAGTTATATTCAGTGGATAATTAATAAATTGTGACACCATTATATATTTATTAATAATTTACTTATATTATAGTTAATCGTGTATTTGAATTGTGCTACCTATTTGAGTTGAAGTAAAAATTTGATGTCAAATTTATGTGTCAAAATAACAACTCTTAAAAGAAAGTTTCTTCAATTTATGTGAAAAAAATAATTTTGAGATATTATAAGAATGCTCTTAAGACCAACTCCTACATGACTTGTTTAATGGGATTTGAAACTTGAAAGTTAATGGGCAATATCTTATTGTATTTCTTATGGTTGCTTACTGCGTCTGTCCAAGGCCTAAGCCAGCCAGCAAATAAAGAAACATAATATTTATTTTTGTGGTGAATCTAGGTTAGTTTGATCTTGTGTTGTGAATTGAGGCTTTTGTTATTTGGAACCTGATTGGTGTGCTTTGGCCTGTAGTGTTTGTTAATCCAATTTTCGAGCAAATGATAGGGTGCGGATTGCTGCAACTTTTCACAAAAGTTTGTGGAATTTCTTAATGTGATGTTAGGTTTGAACATTTTAGTAAAATTCATTTTATTGAAAAACAATCATATATAAGCTAGGACTGTTTAACTTTAATCTCTTATTTTTTCAAATTCAAACCCAATAAGTTCAAGAAAGAGTATAGCAGTGTGATGTAACTCGTGAAGCTCATGGTATAACATGTTGGAGAGTAACCACTCATTATTAAATGTTGTTTATAAAATAGATTATACTAACTTATGTCTTAAGGCTCTTAAAAATAATATGTGTTTTGAGGTTACATGTTAAAAAAATTAAAAGAAAAAAAAATTGTATATGAAAAAACAACATTTTCATCTTTAAGTCGAATGCAAAAATTTTAAGATAAAATTTATACATTAGATTTCTTAACTTGTGTTCTTATATCAATTGTTAACATTTTTCTATAAAAAAAATGTGATGTAACTCGTGAATCATTATAAATTCTTTAAGACCATGTCCAATGGTATGTTTAATGCCATTTTCAACAAGATTTTGTCCTCCAATGGCATGTTGAAAGCAAGTGAAAGGTGACATGGAGGAGAGAGGTGATTAACACATTCAACTTGTTTAATCTGCCTGCGACAGGACACGTGGATGCGTCCTAGTGGTTTAGCCTGGCGCGTGTTGCGGCGCGCGTGTGGTGCAGGAGAGGCGGAGAGAGAAGATGCCTTGTGGATAATGGATGACACGTGGCTGACTCTGATTGGCTGTCTGGATTTTTATCATTTTAATAATTTCAACTCATATATTTCACTCGAAATTAATTTTTTTTTAAAAAAAATTACCAAAATTCATGATTTTTTTTCCTCTATAAATAGAGACTTGGTTCATTTGATTTGGACACAGAAAAAAAAACCAACTTTTTCACTATCTTTATCTTTTGATTTGGACACCCAAAATTATTTTAATTACTCATTTAACTATGAAAATCCCAAGAATTATCAAAATCCAAATCAATTTTTCATACCTCAAAACGTACTAAATAAATTACTTTTGTGTTGTATTTTTAGTTTGTTATCTTGCATTTTAAGTTATTTGTGTGTCGCGTGCTTAGTTTGTTGTATTGCATTTTAAGTTAAGAAAATCAAAATAAATTATTTAAATAAATTTTGTTTTTACAAAAAACAAAAAATAAAATATGTTAAGTGTTTTTTAATTTAATTATAATCGATAATTGTAATTTTATATAATAAAAAACAAAAATATAAAATTAAATAAGAATAAGAAATAAAATATGGTGGGGTAGACTGTTGAAAGAAAAAAACCATTGGAGAGGATAAAAGTTGAATGAATGTTGAATAAGAGAGAGAAAATGATGTGGAGTGTTGAAAATTGAAAAAGTGAGTGTTGAATGATTAAACCATCGTACATGGTCTAAGAATTGAACTATTGAAATAAAAAGTCAACTCTCATTTACAACATGTTACCGCGGCTGCTGTTGATCATCTAAACACAATTAAACCGTGTTCTATAAAAACATACACAATTTTTTTCTTATATATATTAAAACATACGAATGATTTCATTAGAGAAAAGTTTGTTGATGAAATTATTAAATGTTTCTTTTGTGCATTTGGTGTTGGAACTTTGAATAAATGAAGATGCTCTTTATTTATTTATTGTGGCCTGTAAGATACATCATACATCTGTGATCTATGTAACATGAAAGTGAAGGTAAATTGAACTATTTTTTTAATATACGCAACAGTATCTGGGGACCATGGTGGCTATTGAATATTAGGATTATTAGTCAGGAATATGGATTTGTGACTGTAATCCTTATCCTGTCAGATGTATAACGTGACCCTACCAAACCACCGAAGGTTCATCCCACTAAATTGGGGTCGGGGTCCTTTTGATAACACTGCTGTAAGCTGGGAAGAATTAAAAAAACAGAGAAAATAACCACGAGGATTTTATTATATTCCTGTTTTAGTGGTATTTTAAACTTAACAAATCAGATTAAGTTAATCTGATTAACCATTTTGCAGAGAATATTTAGAGTTTATGCTTCTTCATGAAGGACTCTTTCTCTTTCAAGTTTCAAGGAATTATTTATTTGTTTTCTAATTTTCTGATATTTGTGAAGTGATATTTGAAATTTTCCAAAACCGAACTTTAAAGTGCTAATGAAGCAATTAGATATGTAAGCTACAGCCCAAATATTGAGAGCAAGGCCATGTTTGATGTGCCAAAAAATAAAAAATTGACAACACAGCTTCAATTGTATTCTTTGATTTTAACATTCTTTATGGGATTGCATGAAATAGAGGTAATGGGATTGCATGAAATAGAGGTAAGAGAGTGGATAAAAAATAGGGTAAATTACACTCACCTCCCTTGAGGTCTTTTTAAATAGCACAAACACCCCATCT
>Ga0209282_1001626_pt1 | contig 12467 bp, 5 predicted proteins | sample Mtrugardesep15_FD_187529 | JGI IMG/M metagenome (GOLD analysis project Ga0209282, IMG submission 187529) | Root nodule microbial communities of legume samples collected from California, USA - M. trunc garden sep15 (SPAdes) (version 2) | ecosystem: Host-associated > Plants > Roots > Nodule...
GGTAAATTGATTAACGTTGTGCAATTTTAGGGGGTAATTGAAGTTTTGTTAATTTCAAGGGGGTAATTGACGAAACTCACAATTTCATGGGGGTAATTGCCTATTTACTCAAATAAAAAATGAGAACAAGGGAAAACGAGTGGTCGACTCTGTCCTCTTCAAAGGGAAGCCACCGCCGAAAAACAAGTGAACACTCGTTGGGATTCAACTACTGAAACACAATTGCTAAACAGAGATTCTGCTTCCGATTCCATACCTTCACCGTCAACCAGATCTGTAACATCATTGTTGTCAGTGACGGTCATCGAAAACGAATGCGTTCACTGGATGCAAGTTGGTTGTCGTGTAATCTTTTCTCGGCGGATGATTCCGGCGATCGTGTAATTTTCAGTCACAGTTATGCTCCAAGTATTTGGAAATGTTTACGCAAATAAAAGAACGTGAGAAATTTTTTGTTTATCTGTCTGTTGACATGTTGTCTGGAATGAGAGAAATGCTTCTGGCTAATCAAGCAGTATGCATCTGATGTTGATTTATCTCTCAATTTTATTAGCTTAAATGAATATGTATTTTACAATTTTACTGAATGGTTGAGACTGTAAGCTTCTACGACGACAACACATAGAAGGTAGACATCTCGGCGGCGGGAAGAAGTGGAGGACGACAGGTGACACTTGATGGTGGCTGATGGTTGAAGTTAAGTTGCAGAAGAAAGGAATGAAGTGAAGTGATGTGTTAAGTTTTCCCTTGTTCTCATTTAATCAGCTTTTTCCATTTATTTTTTAAGAAAATAAAGGCAAATCCATGTGGCATGATCTGATTTGTTCAAAGGCAAATGCCTTTCCCTTCACAAAGGCACTGAAGTGCCCCCGGTTTGAATGAGTTTTGCTTTTTAGTATTTAAAATCAGTTTTATAAATCAATTTTAAAAAGAGTTTTGGATAAAAAAATTTAAAAGAAAACATGTTTGGTGCAATACTACAGAACTGCCACCGCATGTTTTGCTTTTTAGATTTCTAAATGGCACAATATTACAGAATTGCCACTCCGTGTTTTTGCTTTTCAAATTCCTAAATTGCACAATATTACAGAACTGTCACTCCGTGTTTTTTTCTTCACATGCCAAATGCAAAACTGAAAACTAAAAATCAAAACCTCTAAATCCTGTTTTGGTTTTTTGTAAAATTATGTCACCAAACAAGTTTTTAATTTTTCAATTTTTAAAAACCGGAAAACAGCATTTTAAAACTAAATCAAACAGGCCCTAATATCATTGTCGACTAAAACACCACGTGTGCATCGATGTTAAAACATTTGAAGAATATTGAAATCATAAAACCTAGATTACTAGGTATCTGACGTCGTGGAAGGAGCTTTGGTTGTCGATAAACTCCTATCCTTTATATACAAATAACGAAAACATTCTAGTATTTAACTCTAATAAACTTCTTATTATTAAATCATAATCTTAACAGACCATTTACTAATAATTTACTTAAACCTAACTAACTACCTACTAATTACTTAAAACACCCTCTCATACTAGTTCCTAACAGAGTTTGTAACTAGTAAGTTCAAAAATGAAATTGTGTTGTGTTCAAATTGTATAACACTTGACAATATGGACCCCACGTTTTGAACAAAGTAAGACGGAAAACAATATTCAAATCGATTTGGCACTAAAAGTAGTTTTCTTAAAATTATATAATATGGAAAATAGAATAATATGAATTCAATATATGTGGGTGCTTCCGTGTGTTTGTGTTAAAGGATGCACAAAACACTTACTAACCGCTTAAATTAAAAATGATTTTCTCCTCTTATCTATCAACGTTTTGTGAGTGGATTTACCGCTCGTGTTTATGCTTATAAATTCTCGTGAGTCTCGTTGCGTAAAAAAGAAATCCCGCGAGTGTAGTGCGGACATAATTCAATAATATAAATAGTGAGATAAACCGTGAAAAGTTGATCAGCAATTATTCCCCTCAAAAAAAAAAAAGTGACAGCAATGGAAGTTGGTGTTGGAGTTGAACGGCCATTGAAACTTCACATCCTTCCATTTCTATCACCTGGTCATATGATTCCTTTGGGTGACATAGCAGCTCTGTTTGCATCTCATGGCCAACAAGTCACTATCATCACCACTCCCTCCAACGCCCATTTTTTTACCAAATCTCTCTCCTCCGTCGATCCGTTTTTCCTCCGCCTTCACACCGTCGACTTCCCCTCCCAGCAAGTCGACCTCCCCGACGGGATTGAGTCATTGTCCTCTACCACTGAGCCGGCCACCATGGCCAAGATAAGCAAAGGTGCAATGCTTCTCCATGAACCCATTAGAGAATTCGTGGAGAAGGATCAACCTGACTACATCATTGCCGACTGTGTATACCCTTGGATTAATGACTTGACAAGTAAGCCTCATATCTCAACCATTGCCTTCACCGGATACTCACTCTTTACAGTATCCCTCATAGAATCCTTAAGAATAAACCGTTCATATTCTGACAAGAATTCAAGTTCGTTCGTTATTCCAAATTTTCCCCATTCTATCACCTTTTGCTCAACACCACCAAAGCTATTCATCGAATATGAGGAAAGGATGCTCAAGACAATCCGCAAAAGTAAGGGACTCATCGTTAACAACTTTGCTGAACTTGACGGTGAAGATTGCATCAAATACTATGAGAAAACCATGGGTTACAAGGCTTGGCATCTTGGTCCAGCTTGTCTTATTCGCAAAACTTTTGAAGAGAAATCTGTGAGGGGAAATGAGAGCGTGGTTAGCGCGCATGAGTGTCTGAGTTGGCTCAACTCAAAGGAAGAAAATTCAGTGTTGTACATATGTTTTGGCAGCATCTCTCATTTCTCTGATAAACAACTTTACGAGATTGCAAGCGGAATAGAAAATTCGGGTCACAAATTTGTATGGGTTGTTCCTGAGAAGAAAGGGAAAGAATATGAGAGTGAAGAGGAGAAAGAAATGTGGTTGCCTAAAGGATTCGAAGAGAGAAACATTGAAAATAAGAAAGGTATTATCATTAGGGGGTGGGCTCCACAAGTAATGATTCTAAGCCACACTGTTGTGGGTGCATTCATGACACATTGCGGGTGGAACTCCACCGTTGAGGCTGTTAGTGCAGGGATTCCGATGATTACTTGGCCGGTGCGAGGAGAACAATTCTATAATGAAAAGCTCATAACTGTTGTGCGAGGGATTGGGGTGGAGGTGGGTGCAACAGAGTGGGCTCTACATGGTTTTCAAGAAAATGAGAAAGTGGTGACTAGACATAATATAGAAAAAGCTGTGAGGAGATTGATGGACGATGGTGATGAAGCGAAGGAAATCAAACGACGTGCTCAAGAGTTTGGGAGAAAGGCTAAATATGCTGTTCAAGAAGGTGGGTCTTCTCATAAAAATTTGTTGGCTTTGATTGACAATCTTAAAAAATTGAGAGGCCACAAACCACTTGAATAATTAAAATCTTATTATTATGTGTATTCAACTAGTTTCAAACCCGTCCCTGCATTGAAAATTTGTGTTGAATGTTTTATATATAATTTAATTTATGTTAGAATAAATAGTACATGTGAAAATGTATTATATCTTATATATAAAGGAAATAGACATATCTTTGAACCGGTTTTTTTTATTCCATTGTTTCTCTTCATTTAAATTATTTTATCATGTTGAGCTTTAAGGTTTACCATGGTTAGAGTAGGCCTCAAAGCTCACTGTACGTAAGTAGAGATACTTACAGATCACCCATCAAAGAGATCATCACACTGACGACAAGAGTTAAAAATACGACCTTACAGATAAGTTAACTGCATACCAAGTGCGCTAACCTTCATTAGCTATTTTTTATAACATTATTGAAACTATTTTATTATTTTTTTGACAATTTATTTTATCTCATTTGCCAAAAATTATTCTTTTTATATTTTAGTGCAATAGAAAATCTCTAGTTTGATTAATATAAATTGAAGTGGGATCTATTCAGACATGATGTTTTTAAAAGTGAAAATCTAACATGCTTTCACAAATAAAATTGGAAGATGCTTGATCCAAAAACCAATATGATATACATGTAAAGGAATCTTTCAAAAACACACGTACTTGTAATCATCTAACTCAATTTAAACGAGAAAAAGAAACATGTGTTAAAAAAGAAACTTTTGTTTCATAACTTAAGAACGAATTAACATACTAATATATTCTTAATAAAACCTAATAATGTTTGAATATATATATATATATATATATATATATATATATATATAAAAATGACTTTTGTATGTGAGAATGGGGAGAATGAATGTCCACCACCATTAGATTAAAAAATAAGGGCTGAGATTAAATCGTCAGTATTTGCTAATCTTGTAACCAAACTCACTCAATTTTCTTCGCCTTTAATTCTCTGCGTACTCCTCTTCTTCTTCCTTCAAAAGATGTTGTTTCTTCTTCCCCACACCTTCCACCACCAGTTTGTGGTCAGAACCCGTCGTTGCCGCCGCTTTCCTACACACATTCGCGGTTGATAGAGGGTTTCTTTATGCAAAAAGTAATAGGGTGAAGAAGATGGTTTTCGTTATGCAAACTTGCCTTATGCACAAAGAAACCTGCCGCTTGCCTTGTGCATAAAGAAACCCTCTATCAAACTTGCCTTATCATACAAGACTATTACTTTTCCCTCATGCATACGATTAGTTATCATTTTCATCTCAAAAATATCGAAGTTTTTTTTTTTAGTTTTTCGTTTCTGTACCCGAATTTGAAATGAATACTGACACTGTTTTGTGTAGAATTGGCCTTAGGTGTAAACATGAAAGTTGTAGCTACGGATGTTAGATTTCTACTGGCTTTGGTTTGACTTCAAAATGTTTTTTAGAGCTTGAGTTATGGTCAAATTACTACACATAAATCATGGTGAATTTTTATGAAATTTCAGCACAACTTCTTCTATGAACCGTGAAACATTTTGTTTGTCGAGAAGCTTGACTTATATAAGAAAGCTCCATATATCAACTTTGTTTAAAGTACTTTATATGCATATTTTACACGCATTAAATAAGCTGCTTTTTTAATCAAGTAGCTTCTGATGTCAATCTTAGACTTCTGACAAATCAAACAAGCATACACAACTCCGCTATATTCTTCTTCATCCTAGGCACCCAGACAACTCCTTCAAATTCTAGTTTGAAACTTGCTTTTGTAGTTGAGCATGGACCTCTGGTCAGTCTAGAACAATTCAGCATGCAATTTTAGTCCTGACTAAATTCAAAGGTTTTTAATTACCGTTAAAATTTTACATTTTTAATGATTTTTTTGCAAAAATATTAAGAACATTATAAAAAGTTAAAAAATGATTTTAAAATTCGATTTCTAAATCCATATTTTTATTACTTTTTATCTTGGTTTTTCCACATTTAAAAAAATTCATATTTAATTTGTTCTATGTTTAGACTTTAATCTACAATATAAACAAATCAACCCCCTTTCATTTTATAGTACATGTGACATGTTATTGGTCTAATTTGCATTTAATAATTTTCTAATTCAATGCATAAGTACAAAAACTCTAATGAAATGAAATTGTTAAAGGAATATTTGCTCTTCTTCAATGGAAATTAATATGCAAATCAAATCATATAAAAGTTAAAGTAACAAATTTCAAACTTGGTTAAAACAATAACAAGCATTCATGTATGGTATAAAAAATTACTTTGAGAGTAATTTAAAATTGGCGTAAATTTTGCATATCATAATAAATGAAAACGATTATAATCAATGTGAATGTATTTAAATACCACCACCTACGTTCAACTGAATCTGATAGGAAAATAGTAATGACAAAGTTGAGTATTCCTTAAAAAAAAAATTTCTTTTTTGGTTGTGTTTCTACTTTATCTTTTCTATTCAAGGTTATTATATTTGGTTTTACCCTTTATTGTGAGCTTCAATCTTAACATGAAGGAGATGTTTTTAATTTGTTTGATGATGAGGGGGTTTCAAATTATTGCTACCTTCCACATAATCAACTACTTTAGACATTATATAAAAAGGCAACAACTTTATTTTCAAAGGGTGCTAAGATATCAAACATAGAATCTGAAGAAGAGGATGCTTTGATTTCATACACGAAAGGGTTCATATCGTGATTGTTAAGATTTTCAGAGCTGATAAAAATGATATCAAGAGTTTTGTTCTGAATTAGAAAGACACTTATTATGTATTTATTTTATAAGTGCATTTATTTATAGAACAATGATACTCATTTTGTTAGTGTTTATATTTCCTCTATCATAGCCCATAGATTTTCACAAGCATTGGGGTTCATAATCAATTTTCTCAAATTGGACTTGTGATTTTGATATATTTTGTGTTTGTTACACTCTTTGATTTTCACAACAACATGTACATATGTAATGCAAATGATATCGTCGTTACCATTTTTGGTCTCTAAAAATTCTAAAAGGAATTTTTTTTTGTTGGTCAGGTAGCTTAGTGACTAGAATTCACCTTATAAAGTGAATAAGTGGGGTGTCCAGGGTTCGAACCCCAACCCCTGCATATAATAATGCATTGCACTACCAACTGAGCTAGGCCCACGAGACCTAAAAGGAAAATTTTACAATGACTAAAAAATGCAATTTTTTTTATATAAACTAAAAACGAAACTCTAAATATTTATAAGGACCATTTATTTAATCAACCGAAAAAAAATTATTTCGACAGTTATCAATTAGCAAGCATGAACCACAGATTTTAATGGTTATTTTTAAAAATGACATTCAATTAGCCCTTATCATGCAATCAAATACACGAATTAAGCGTTTTTAATTACAAATAAGGCACAATTCACATACCCATACCCAATTCTGTATATATAAGTAATATTAACCATCAAATATTGTTGCCATGTTCATATGTATTTTATAGTCATATTCTTTTTTTTTCTTTATCTCATATACATTTTGCATCTCTTCAAGTATATTTTTTTCGTTCAACTATTTTTAGAGTACTAAATCTATTTATTTTGATTTTTTTCGGGCGTTCCGTTATTTCATACGAAGAAAGATTATAAAAGATTGTTGTGAGATGGTTATCGTCCGTTCTGATAAAGGTGTCTATAGATTATTTTTATTTGACTCTCATTGTGATGTTGGTTATGATTCACGTTGTGTTTGATTCGTACACTTATATTCTCTTTTCTCTCTTATTTTCGTTCAGTTTTTCTAAAGTATTGAATCAATTTAATGTGGTTGTTTCATATGTTCGATTGTTTCATATGAAAAAATATTACTAAAGATTGATGCGAGATGGTTTTCTGTTTCAATAATGAATTCTACGAATTATATTTATTTTGTTATTGTTGTAATTTTTGTTATGATCGATTCATGTGTCCACATTTCTTCTATATCTTTGTCATCGACACCAGAGAAGTGTACATGGATTTTCTGACCTTAGGCTAATTAGTTAAAGAGATCTAATTATGTAGTTTATAATTTCTTATATTAATCTTTCAACCTTTTCAACACGATAAGTTTTATTAATTTTTTATGATCGATTCATGTAATACTTGATTCTTACGCTCATATTTCTTCTATATGTTTGTCATCAACATCATAGACATGTACATGGATTTTGTGGCCTTCAGTAAATTATTTAAAGAGATCTAAATATTGTAGTTTATAATTTCTTATATTAAATCTTTTAAATTAGTTACTCACTGTTTTTTAACAACAACCAAATTAACTCATTAACAAGATCATTAATACAAATAGGAGGAAATTAAAATATTGGAAACTAGCTCAAGAAATGACCGCCCTTGCCAAGAAATGAGCAATCATTCAAATTTTGTCGTTAAGTTTACTCCTTTTTTATTTTATTCATTTCACCGAAATATATATTTTCCTAACAAAAAACTAAGACTAACATCCTCCTAGAAAAATCAATATGACTACTATTTATCACATCCTCCTAGAAAAATCAATGACTACTATTTACTAGAATCCTAATTAGTGTTTATTTGTTTTGATTGTAAGGTGTAATTGTTTTCCCTATGTTTTTTTTTGTTTTTTTTTTTACAAATTCACTATGAGTTTTTTTAACAATTACATACCCTTTAAACACAATCACTGAAAATTTTATTTAAGGTTGCTTGAAAACGAAAAATTATATACGCAAAAAGGCCAATAAACGTATTATTACTATATTAGCAGTAATTGATATGCTTTTATTATGGTAGCTGATATAAATAATTATGGCTTTAAATTTGTATGATTTTCTTTCTAATATCAAATCTACAAATTGATAAATATTAATGCATACTCTTTTTTTTTTCATGATTCAGGGGAATCATTGTTCTTGGCAAATAAGAGGTGTGTGGATTGTTAGTGGCCTAAAGAGTTGTTGAATGAGTTTGAATTTTTATAGGTAATTATCTAGGTAATTATTTATAAAAAATTAGTTATTTTTTTTTTTTTAGATATCTCATAAGCGTGTATTTTATCAACTTAAAATAACACATGCATTTCAACCAAAACCAAATCTGCGTGTATTTTGTCAAATTAGATCAACACATCTTCCTCTACAAAAAAAAAGTAAAACATCTATATTTTTCTTTTGTCAATCTCACCAAAGACCATAAATGAAGGAAACTGAAATAAAGGAAGTTGGATTAAAAAAGTAGAATCAACGTGAATGACATCAAAAGACTAAATTTTAAGATAAAAAAAAATTAAGCAAACACATAAAAAAAAGTTCATCATAACGTTGGGACTTCCGAAGGGGTCTAAACTTGGTTGGATAATCACATAAGGCTAAGATCGATCACTAAAGTTAGGTCGACACCACATCCAAATTCTTAAGGTATTAGGTATATAGGTCATCTCACTTATATGTTTCTCCCCATCTTCTCTTGCATCCAAAGCGGAACTATAACTCACATATGATATATTAATTTCTTTTCCTTTAGTTTGAGACTCTCTACATACATGATCTGGTAACGTAGCTAAATAAGACCAAGGAAGGTTGATCATGGTAAAAAAAAGTGGGTTAGTGGTGATTTAATGGAAGGGGGTTTTTGTTCCTTTGAGAAAAAGATAGAAAATAAGAGAGAAAATAAACTAGAAAGAGAAAGAAGACATAAAAGGAATTTGAAATGAGATAAATGATGAAGGAAAAAAAAAAGGTTTGTGCTTTGGTAGTGATAATATAGAGAATAAAATGAGTTGCTGGTAATTTACGCGTGTGTTAAAGTAATTGCAAATTTTTTGGTATATGTTTTACCAAAAAATTAAAATAAAAACGAAGCCACATTATTTTAAAAACTCTAATAAGCATGTATTTTGTTAACTCAGTAGAACATATATCCAGGTTTTCATTGGCAAATTCCACCAAAGGCCAAAAGTGTAGAATTTTAAAATAATAGAAGTTGAATAAAAAAATATAGCATGAAAGCAAATGACATCTAATAAATAAAATTTGATATAAAAAAATCAAACAAATGACATAAAAAAAAATCTGCCTATCATAATTTTGAGATAATATTGGGATTTGCTGTTGAGCCTACATTGCGATGGATATTCACATTAGGCCAATATCAACCATACAATTGATATTGACACCACATCTTAACACAAAACCTTGAGGCATTAGGTACATGGAGCATCTCACTTATATATTGTTGAAAACTTAATCTTCCAGTGAGTGTGCGACGATATGTGCCTGTAATTATGCGACTTGGTGAAACAATGTAAAACACAGGCACAACATGTTCAAGAAGATGGGCTGGAAATGGTGTCATGGAGGGATATTTTGTTCATTTCTTTCATGCGAAGAAAGAAAGGAAATTAGAAAGAAAAAATGGATACAAAAAGGATATGAAGGTCAAAGAAACGTGAAGGGAGAAATATATAGTGTATGTTTTGTTTATGAGAGTATGGGAAATAAACTAAATTGTCAGTAATTTTAGGTTATTAGAAAGAATTGAAGAGTTTTGCGTGATTATTTTAGCAAAATATTAGACTTAATTAAAAAAATGTCACATCATTTTAAAATGTCTAATAAACATGTATTATCAAATCAACATAAGACATATAATTTTTCATTGTCAAATCCCACGAAAGACCAAATTTGAAGCAATTTGAAATGATAGAGGTTGAATAAAAGATAACATGAAAATGAATGACATCCAAAAACTAATTTTTTTTTAGATAAAATAAATAATTAAATGACATTCAAACATTAGCAAAGTAGTTCATCATAATGTTAGGATGATAGAGGGAGCTGACATTGGATTAGATCACGATATTAGGTTAAGAGCAATCACACAAGTGAGATTGATACCACATCTTCACTCAAAATGTCTAATGAACATGTATTTTTGTCAAGACAACATAATACATCTGCAGTTTTTTTAGTGTGTTCCTGCCAAATACCAAAAGAAAGGAATTTGAAATGATAGAAGCTAGACAAAGAAATTGCATTAAAGTGAATGACATCCAAAAATATATATTTAATATAACAAAACTAAGCAAACGACATCCCAAAATTAAGAAAATAGTTCATCATAGTGTTTGGATTTATGAAGGAACCTACAATGAATTGGATCATCACATTTGACTAAGAGAAACCCCACAAGTGAAATTGACATCACATATTCACATGAAACATTACGACATTAGGTATATTGGTCATCTCACATATATGTTGCTCGATATATACTCTTGCATCTAATGTAAAAGTTTAACTCACAGATGACACATAAACATATATCTCTTAAGTGTTAAACTATCGGTGTTTATGATACGATGAGATAACTAAATAAGGTCAGAGACACATTATTGTAAAAAATGTTGGTTGGTAACGGTTTCATAAAGGAATTATTTTGTTCATTTCTTTCATGAGAAAAGAGAAAATAAATTAAAAAAAACAAAGAAATGAAAAAGTAATTTAAACATGAAAGAAATGATAAGAGAAAAAAGTAAGAAGTGTGTCTGTTTTATCCATGAAAAGATAGGGAATTGAGTGAGTTGTTGATAATTTTATAGGTTTGTTGAAGAAGTTGAAGACTATTGGATAATTATGCCACCAAAATATCAGATTCATTATAAAAATAAGACATCAAATTAAAATGTCTAATAAACATATATTTTGTCAACTCAGCATAACACGTCTACATTTTTTATTGTCAGATCCCATCGAAGACCAAAAATATAGGAATTTGAATTAATAGAAGTTGAATATTTTTTTTACATGAAATCTAATGAAATTTATAAACAAAAATTTTAGATAAAAAATTGAACAAATGACACCTAAAAACTACATTGGGTTGTATAATAACATTAGGCTAAGAGCAACCACACAAGTGAGATTGATATCATATCTTCGTCCAAAGTTTTAAGACATTATATATATGGGTCATCTCACGTATACATTGCTCAACATCTACTCTTAAATTAAATGTAGAACATTAATTCACACTTGAGACATTAACATCTCTCCATTAAGTGTCAGACTCTTCGTGCTCGTGATCGACCAGCAAGAACCACTCCCGTTCACCCAAAATGTTGAACTTCATGTTATTGTTGGGCCTTCCGAGGGTGCCAACACTGGTTTGGGTCGACACATTTTAAAAAGAGAAACCACATAAGTGAGAATGATACCATATCTTCATCCAAAATTTTAAAGCTTAAGTTTATGAGTTTTTTTTAAATTTTATTTTTACTTATTTGTTGTTCAACCTGCACTCTTTTATCCAATTTTAAAGTTTAACTTACATTTATTTCATCACAATATTATCTCCCGTATGACAAAATCCTAACTCGTGTTTGGAATGGGTGTCTAAACTAGTTGTTTGTAAAAAAAACATTTATAATGTTCAAAACATGTTTGCAAAAAATTATTTAAAATATTTAAAGTTTAAGAATAATTAAAAAAATTAAAATTTAGCAGAAATGAACATTGTCTGCTATATAATTTGATATGGATAAACATGTCGTTTTTCTATGAGAACAAAAAATAAAATTTACCAATTTGTTATACCCCACCCCCACCCACCCCCCGCAAGGTGTCAAAGGCTAGAGCTCAAGTGCAAGAAAAATCAATAACAATGCTAGCTACAAATCGAAACATCAATCTAGACTCTAGCTAGGGACAAAATTAAAACACCGGATGGGAGTAGTCCAACGGTGATGAAAATCAAAAGCTAAGGTATAATATTTTGCTTGTAACACCGAAACGAGCAGAGCTTATGTTGTCAACAAGTTGCTGCAGAGACCGTTCTTTTTTGGGAAAAACCTAAACATAGGCCTCCAGCAACATTTTTCCACGGGGAGTTTCCTTCGAACTAGCTGCGACAAAATTTGATTCAACAGATGAAGGGAGAAGTATGATTCACAGGAATCTCAAATTTTAATGGCATAACTCAAGAATATGATCACTAAATAATAACCAACAAATTT
>Ga0209282_1001628_pt1 | contig 12455 bp, 8 predicted proteins | sample Mtrugardesep15_FD_187529 | JGI IMG/M metagenome (GOLD analysis project Ga0209282, IMG submission 187529) | Root nodule microbial communities of legume samples collected from California, USA - M. trunc garden sep15 (SPAdes) (version 2) | ecosystem: Host-associated > Plants > Roots > Nodule...
TTTTTTTTTTTTTGGAAGGGTGTGCAATAGTTTTGTTTACGATAAAAATGAGAAAATTCTTTTAATTTAACGATAAAAAACAGCGGCAACTAAGGTGATGACGAAAACGATATCGAGTGAGTTCTTTGCGGTGTTTGCCAGAGGGAGTGGGGTACCTACAAAAGGCATTAGGACGCTCAAGTCGGTATACAAGCAAGAGAATGAGTTTAAGGTAGAAATGTAGAATGAATGAATCATACCTTAGAGGATGTTGGGAGTCCTCTTTTATCAAGATGCGGAGATCATTCAAGTGATGATGTGAAAAGTCTTTTGGAGGCTGTTATGAATGCGGGTATTGTAACCGTTGTGCTTAGTGATCTTATGAAGAGCATAAGTAGCTCATGGGAATAATGTTACTTGTTTATTTACTACTATGATAAATATAAAATATATTGATTTGGGAATGATATATACGGTATTAATTAGTAAAATTAATATTATATGAATCAGATTGTCAATGGCTTTGACTTTGATTAAGGAAGGAGTTTCAACAACCCACCTTCAGCTCTTGTCTTTCCATCATTCCTTAAGGGAATGTAATAGTTGTGCGGGTTGGTTATTGAAATATGGAGCTAGATTAAAGGGTGACTCAATCTTTTGAATGCAGTGTTCAACTCTTCTTTTAACTATTCAAATTGATTCAATGTTGATCACCTTCCTCTGAGTTTAGCCTGTCTTTTTTCTTTCCTAGTCTTTGTTTTTTTTCCTTTCCCTGCATAACAAAAAAAAATAGAAAATAAATAGTAATTTGAATAAAGGAGTTGTCTATGGATATTTTTTTATTTAAGGACAATTTATTTTGCAAATAAATCATTTTTTTAAACTAGGAATATTAAATATTTTCTGGTTAATAACATTAAGAAATATCCTCTCGAAAAACATTAAGAAAGTGTTCCTCTAAAGAAAATATTAAAGAAAATATTAACAAATGTCATTAAGATATTTGTTAAAAAGTCACCTTTTAAAAAGTCTAAAAAATTCTCTTTTAAACGTAAAACTTTCTCCTTTAAGTTTTTTACCAGTTATACACGTGTTAGCTTGGGGTGTATTGATTTGGGAGTATTAAAAATAGAAATCACAGTCACACACTTCTTTTTGAAACATATAGTTAAAGGAGTATTCAAAATAAGAGTTTATTTAACATTTGCAATATTACATATGATAAAGGAATTAAAAGTAGCAATATTGTGTTGAAAACAACAATTATTTATGAGAAAAATTATATATATTTTATATAAAATGCACAGGTTTCAATATAAATTTACTAATTTAATCTTCTTAACATATCAAAATGTATACATGATTGAAAAATGCTAAGAAAAAAGAAGTTTTTTTCTTTTAAGAACTAAGAAAAAAGAAGATTGAAAGGTTGGGATTTTCACAAGACACCCTCCAGCTAAAGATTGAAAGGTTAGCATGACCTTAACATTAAATAAAAATACCCTTAAAAAGTTTACAACATTATTTGAATTGATTTTTTTTATATGGACATAATTTATTTATTTATTTTTTGCTTATTGACATAAATGAATTGTTTTTCTCAAAGAACATAATTGAATGTTAGTATTGCTGTAATTCATTTCAAATATTTTGATAACTTTTTAAAACTTCTAAAAAATATTTTTAAATTAAAATGTCTTTTTTAGCTGGGACTTACTTGTTTAGGTATAACTCTCAAGTTTTTGTCAAATAAAAAGTACAAATGGTTTTATTTTTCACTTTGGTTAGCATGAAAAAGAATTATTTTTCACTTTATTTTTATGTTAATGAGAAGAAATTAATAATTAATAAGGTTAATTTGGTAAAATTATTATTTTATTTCCTTCATTTATATATATTTTTAATTTGTTTGAAATGATCAACTATAATAATATTTTTTTTGGGTGAACAACTGTAATAATAATTTTTGTGGGACAGATGGAGTAATATTTTTAATTAAATTATATTCTTTTTTTTATATTCAAAAAATCAGAAAAAGTATTTGAGAGAAGTAAATGCATTCAAGTTAGTAAATAAGAATATCGACAAAAGAAAAGTTTACTACATTAATTAGTCAAAATAAAAAGTTTACAACATTAAGTATGACTTGAATGAATGTTTTTTCTATAAATTCAAAGGCAATCTACCTCTTGGTTGGTTCAGTGGAGTCATTTAAGACAATGGGGGATGAGGTGGTGATGTTGGGTTTTCATCTCAGCATGTTTGATATACGAGTTAGGATTGCATTGGCAGAGAAAGGGGTCAAGTATGAGTACAAGGAAGAGGATCTTGTCAACACCAAGAGTGCACTGCTCCTAGTAATGAATCCAATTCACAAAAAAGTTCCAGTCCTTATTCATAATGGGAGGCCAATTTGTGAATCCCTAATTATTGTTGAGTACATTGATGAGGTCTGGAAAGATCAAACTCCATTGCTGCCCACCGATCCACATCAGAGAGCTCAAGCTAGATTTTGGGGTGATTTTGTTGATAATAAGGTTAATTAGTTTAATTTTTTTAACTAAATTTTATTTCATCCATAAGATATTAACAGTTTTTTGAGAGGAGAAGACATAATATATGTGTGAGGGTTTAAGACATAATATATGTGATCATGTTTAATGTTATGTGATTGATATTGTCACAATTGCAACCACGTGACAATCGGATTAAGTGCACTGTGACTTTACAGAGCACATGTATCTCACTATTCGATCAAAATTAGATGGTTCAAAATTTTAAATGAATTTCGATTTTTTATAACGACTCAAATTTTAAAGCATGTTTTTATATTTTTTAAACATTTCAGAGTTAAAATATTGATCATTCGATCTTAGATGGTCAAAATGTGTATGACTAGGACTGCACATAACTTGAATCTCAATCACACATACATTTTTTATATATATACTTGTGTGTGCCAAATTAGAAGGATTTTTTTTCTCTCCAAATTACAAAGATTATCTTAACATCAATGTTATTGTTAAATATACAGGTGCATGAAGTTGCAAAGAAGATGTGGACTGGCAAGGTGGGTGAACATGAGAAAGAAAAGGAGGAGTTAATAGAGAATTTGAAGACATTGGAAGAGGTTCTTGGGGACAAGCCATATCTAGGGGGAGACACATTTGGTTTTCTTGATATTGCTTTAATTCCATTTTATAGATGGTTTTCTACTTATGAGGCAGTAGGCAAAATGAAGTTAGACTGCCCAAAACTTATTGCATGGGGAAAGAGATGTTTAGAGAGAGAAAGTGTCTCAAAATTCCTCTCTGATGAAAAGGAGATTTATGAGTTTGTTCAGATGTACAGGAAAAAAATTGGAGTTGATTGAGATACAATGTTAGAGTTGTGGAGTTTGTGACCTTGTGTTCAGCCAAATAAATTAAGGAATATGTGAAATTCCTCAATAAATAAAATTGTTATATTGTGAGTTGAGCCTGTATTAAAATTTGTTTTGCTAGTTCAAACAAAATTGTGTTTTCTTTTCAAAGGAAAATTGTTTTCATTTCACCAATAGTTCAAGGAAAATTATGTATGTTTCCTCAATAATTTTGTATATTGTGAGTTGAGATACAATTGTTACTTTGTATACTTTCCCTTTCTTTCAATTATTTTGTTAAGGTCTTGATAACAAGCCGTACTACAGTTTGCATAAAAAGAACTGCGGTCAATGTTAAATGGCAGTAATAACAACATTAATGAGGCACAGAAAGTTACCATCTTGTCAACATAGTCAGCTCAGCATCTGACCTGAGCTCTCAAGGACCAGAAGGCAACAAGTGATAGATTCATTTTGAATGGGAACCTGGATTTTTGCAAGTGAACAAGGTTCGTTCGAAGGAGAAGAGGGCTCTTGTTGGTCAAGCCCTCCTCTCTGTACTTGTAACTGATACCATTTTCTTTTTGAGCAAGAGAATTCAGACCCTCATCCCAAACGTGTATGAAAGGTAATCCGGCAAAACCAACTCATCCACCATTGCTTAGTTCATTAAAGAACGCCGGTCAGACAAGAGCAAGAGGGTCACAGAAAGCAAAAGCTGCTGGGACAATGAAGTATTTACAAACAGTTTACTCTTGTCAATTAATAGAGAAAATTCGAAAGCAGGGAAGTTCCAGTCATAGGTAAGGAAAAAGTGAAAAATAGTTCATATCGAGAAGAAAAGTAACTTAGAAAAGAGAGAAAGAAAAGAACAGTGAGCTAAGCAGACCAGTCCGCCAGGGATTGTGGACGTCTGTACCCACTAGGGGCTGAACAACTCATAAGGTGTCTTGCAAGGTAAGCTGAGCCCCATAGGCTATATGGTTAATGGTATCAAGCTATGAAATTGGGACCATCTGCATGTCCCTTTCTGCAACTCAACCTCCACTGTTTCGATAACAATAATATTACACTACAGCATAACTTACTGTATCTATTGCAAATAGGTGAGTGAGTCAGTTCATCAGACAAAAGAATGACCATATAATTACGGAGGTTTCTAAGTATGTTTTGTCCAGGCTTCCATTTTGCTAACATGGAACAGAATTTGTTGGGTTGAAGCTGTGATGCAGAACAGAGTTATAAGAGCCTTTCCATCATTGAAAAGCAAGATTTGATAACACTGATGTTAAGCATATATACCCTTGCTCCTATTTATTTGGATTATCTTTGATATGGGACCATTGATAAAAAGGATGTATATTAGGAGGAATAGGAAGGGAAGCAAGGTATAATATTCAGTTGTATCATCTGAAACAAATAACAGCCCAGTTCTACAAGTAACGCAGTCATAGTCACATGCTGTTATGACAGTTAGGATAGGGATGGAATATACAAAGGGAACTGAGGGAGGAAAGGAGGGAAGAAAGTTGCCAGCAGCGTATACGAGAGTATTCAAGGACTCTTGAATTTTCCGTGAAGATTGTATACAGTTTCTAGTTCTAACCTTCTCTGGCTCATATCGAGTAGTCAATCAGTAAAGAATAAAGATTTTTTCTTGGTTCTTGCATACCAGTTGATACTTGATTGTATCAATCTTATTATATCAAGAATCCCTTTCTTTTCTGTAAACTATTTCTAAAGAGGCCATTGAAGAAGTAGCCAAGATAAAATGAACCTCAGAGAAAAGCCATCAACTATGATTTGTTATTCGTTTAGGTTATTCCACCTCAAAGACTACTAAATTGCCTATTGATCTTACTACGTTGAGAACCATGCTTTGCTTCTTTAAACTGATTCTAAGCAAGCCAGTGGAAAACGTAACAGCTAAGACGAATACCACTAAACCTCGTATTAAAAAGCCATCAACTAAGATTTGTTCCTCATTTAGGTGTTTTCCTACCTCATAGGATAACCCTTGTACTCAATATCAAATCGGAAGAACGACATACTGCAATGATTTATTTCCAGATTTCAGAACACAAATCCTAATGAAGAATTATCAAAATTTTCTGAAAACATTGTACCAATACATATCCCAATCTAAAAATGTAATAAAATAGTGATGGGGAAAAAGACCTACGACTTGTAACTTCTGCAATAACAATTTTATGTAGTAGATTTTATAAGTCGGAAGAAACCAGCAACATAATTATTGGGTACAGATATCGTCAGACAAACATATATTGGATCAAGCAGCATACACATCTAGAGAACATTCATTGACACAACCCACACTCATAATTGACATATATTTCACTTCTAAAATGATGGATTGGCGCAAAAGTCTTTTGACCTCTAAAGCAAAGTAATCTCTCTTTTTTTGGAGACATGCACAAACCCAATAACTGAAATAATATTTAAAGAAGCAATTGAATATAGCTTAAAAACTCTTTTAAGTACAGCTTGGGTACGGTTTGAGCATTACTTGACGAAAAACTACATTATTTTGGGTACATGATTAAATTTGTTAACTTTTTCGTCAGGCCTGCGAGAGAATAAGTTGTATTCGCATCATTCATTGTCTAAAACATTGATCCTGCCTTCTCTACCTTGGTCGTTAGAGCTCAATGGCCTACTCTTTTATACATACAAATATCTGTTTCCTCTCGAGAAAAAGCAAGCGTTAAAACAGTGAGGGTGAAACTAAAATGTGGGAAACTTGTGCTGTTGTTTTCAGTAACAACAAGTAGATAAATAATGAGATTAACACCGTAAAAGTATGATCTTCATAGACATGCCTAGATCTTATATTGCTGTTGAACATTTTTCACAGTCCAGTTTCTTAGTAACATATACGATTTGTTTTTCTTATGCATGTGTTTTCTAAAAATCTATATTAAGGTAGCTGTGCCCTAGCCTCAGTGGCGCTATAAATAACACTATATCATAGCAGAATTTGAACAAATCCCTTTAACTTTGTGATGCGCTCTTTAGTACAAAATGTTGTCAAATAGTCGCTATTGCGGCATGCAGAAGCCTGTAGCATAGCAGAATTTGTACAACCACTATTTTCCACAATCTGCATCTGACAACATTGCCCTAGATTTATTATAATAATCTAACAAGTTTTCTGTGAAAGATATATTATAACATGCAAATGACTGCATTTGAACAATGAAGAACAAAAATAACTTATTCTTATAAGAAGCTACAATATGTAAATGATGCAATCAAACTCATCAACTAATCCTACAAAAATCACTGTAATTTTATAACAAACACAAGCAACATTTGATTTGAAAAATGCGATCAACCTAATCAACAACTAGTCCTAATCAAAACCTGCCACAGTAACACCAGAACTTGAACAGGGAATTTAATTCACAACAAGATAAACAATTCAACAGCCTAAATTTCATTCTAAATTTCAATAGCAACTACGAAAAACACGTTAATCTGATGATTCTGAGTCAGAATTCTGAGTACCAGAATCATCATCCTGCTCCGTCGAACCGACCTCTTGCACCTGCGCAACCACATCAGCAAAAAGCTCCAACGCTTCAACAGCTCTCTTCCTAGCTCCAACCGCAACCATAGCTCTTCTCTCAGCATCCAACCGAATAGCAGCAGCCGATCTAGTCAAAGTATTCGCCGAAATCTGCGCCGCGGCCGCAAGAACCTTATTAGCATGAAAATCAATCCCACTCCGATCAATTTTGAAGTAAGAGAAATTAGGATCGGCGCAAGGAGGACAAAGGAAAGCGAAATCGGGCGTCGATGAAGGAAGAACACAAGATCGATGAGCAATTGAAGGACAACGGATGCACATGATGTGAAGATTAGGGATGAAAGTGTCGTCGAAGAGTTCGAAGCAAATAGGGCAAAAAGTGCCTTGTTGTTGTTTGAGAACGCAGTTTGTGCAGAAACGACGGTTGATGGCTCTGTAGGTGATGGTGTGGAGGAAGAGAGAGGTTGTCGGTGTGAAGCCGCAACAGTCGCATGGCTCCGGTGAGGATTGGAAGGGATTCATCGGAATGGCATTGGATAGGGCTTCGTACGTGGATTGTTTTAACGGTAACCCTAGAAATGTAGTGAGAGTGTACAAAAAGGGAAATGTGAATAGGAAAAATGGTGGGAATTGTAGGAATGGGTATATCCTGTTTTCTTCTTTAGTTCAATGAATTTTCCATTAAATATCCACAAAAATATTTGTGACAATTTCAGCTATGTACGAAATCAAATGATTAATGAGTTCCCTTAATATGAATCGTCAAGAAGTCGGTTTGATTTTCAACTATACCTATAAGGTTAACATTAACAAACATTCATTGTCACTATAAAATTAGTTTTTTTTGTTGCTCATAGTAGTAATAAAATAATTATTATATCAATCAATGATTTACATTAACATATGTCGATTTGACCTTAAATCTAAGCATGCAAATGCACTTAAAGATTCATCTTTGTTTTTTTATAAAATAATGATTTATCTTCTAGTTTTTTTTAAGCAATTTATCTTTTAGTCTTAATCATGATTCCATTCCCGTTTATATTTTATCGAAAGATAAATAAATTTTAATTAATAATTATTTTAGATAAAGATAAGAAAATTATGAAAACTTTTTTTTAAAAAGGTCAAACTTTATTTATTTTTTTAATCCTACTTTATTATAGATATAATTAGTTCACTTGGGTTGCACCAACCGAAGAATGTGCATCGGCGTTCCCGTTACTTTTTTAATACAAAAGTAGTAAAGTCAATTTGAATTTTCAACATACATTGAGACTCTAATACCAGCTACTTGCCTACAATTTTTTTTTTTGTTGGAATACTTAACCCAGCCAAAAGTTGATGTGTTGCGTGAATTACTTGAAGACATTATTAAGAAATGAGTTTGAAAACTTCGTGTTATGACATGACCGCCTTATACTTAAATAGGTCGAATGAGAATGAGATGTTGTAAAAGGATTGTTAAGGAATAAATGTTATTAACTAGTTAATTATTTTAATCGTTCATCCTAACCCTAACCCTTATTCTAACCCTAACCCTAACAATCACATATTGTCCGTCAAAGAACATTGGTCTTTAATTCTTAGACTTAATCAAATCACATTTGATCTATTAGTTCACCAAAGAACATTAATCTTTGATTTTCAGACTTAATCCAATCACATTTGACCTATTAGTTCATCAAAGAACATTAGTCTTTGATTTTTGGACTTAATCTAATCACATTTGATCTAATTGTTCCCCAAAGAACATTAATATTTGATTCTTAGACTTAATCCAATCACATTTGACCTAATTGTTCACAAAATAATATTAGTATTTGATTCTTAGACTTAATCCAATCACATTTGACCTATTAGTTCATTAAAGAACATTAGTATTTGATTATGAGACTTAATCTAATCACATTTAAAACATATATTGGTGGTTAAAAGGTCGAATTGGTTAATTTTAAAAGAGCTTTTTATAAAAATAACAGCTTTTTCTTCTCTCTCTCCACACCGATTTGTAACATCTGTAAGCTACATACCAACACGAGAAATTAAGAAAGAGGAGAAAAACAAAGAGCGACATAAACCCAAAAAAATCAAAGCGGGTTTGAAAGTGAGTAATGGAACCAGAAGACTGGGATTTGAGCGGTGAAGACTTCGATTCTCTTGAAAGAGACGCTTTTCAGAAAATCGCGCAACTCCGCTCCCTCCCAACCCCGACTTCTTCTTCTGCAAACCCTCCTCCCCCTTCACGTCCTCAAAGAGTAACTAATTTCTTCATTTTTCGGTCCCTCATCACCATAACAATCTTTCCCTATTTCATCACTGAACTCTTGTCATTTCAGGTTGATGCTTTGCCTCAAGTACCTGCTAGACCACTTCCAACGTCGTTAAAATCAGCCATAAACAACGCTAACAATGCGGTTGAGCATTCTAAAGAATTCACAAAAGCTTCGGTCAAATTTTTAGAATATTCCAGTGGAAACATTGCGGCAAAGTTTCAGTATGATCAGGTTTATTCAAATTTGTTTTTCAATTATCATATCATTATTCCATAAATTAGGTTTTATCATTGACCTTGTATGCTTTACACTTTTGTTTCTGTTAGGTAATAGTTGCTGCTTTTAGAAGAATCACTAAATCTTTTTGGAATGCCAAAGAACGTTTATGGTTGTTCCCTCTCTCTTCTTTGTCAGAAGCCGAAAAGGTTCTGAAAGACATATCCGGTTATAATGTTCAGGTATTAATTACTTCTTCCATTTATCATTTCCTTTACACTTAAGAAATCAGTGTTTACTATTTGCAACTGTAAGGACAATGTCTTGTGAATCCTGATCTGGTGGGCACATCAGCTCATAGGGTGATAGGGATAATGATGTTTGCATGTGACCCTCCTTAGATTATCACTGACGAATTGACACGAAAATAAATTAAGTGTAGCAGAGATGAGAATGTTGCGTTGGATGTGTCGTAAGACTAGATGAGATAGGATTATAAATGACTACATTAGAGAGAGTTGGGGTAGCACCTGTAGTAGAAAAGATGGTGGAAACTAGGCTTAGGTGGTCTGGGCATGTAGAGTGAAGAACTGTGGATTTTGTAGTATGGAGAGTAGGTCAGATGGAGGGGGGGAGGGGGTTCCAATCACTAGAGGTAGAGGAAGACATAGAAAAGCTGTAAAAGAAACTATTAAGAAAGATCTAGAGAGTAGAGATTAATGAGTTGGATAGAAATATGGTATTTGATAGAACATGAATACGATATCTTTGATTTTCACATTTTGAGATTGAATATGAATACGATGAGAAGAGCATGGTCTAGGGAATCAAATACATTTTGAGTAGGAGTGAACGAGAACGAAGTTATGAAAAACTGAGCTAACATAGAGACAAGGGTATGATTCATGATTACCCTAACTAATTGCTATCCCCTGTATATCTGCTGGTGGGTGGACCTTTCCTAGTCTGTTTTGGGAATACCATCGCAATGTTTGGGGTTTTATTGTGAAGTAGCTTAATCATGGGTTTGAAGCAAGTTTCGTTTCTCAGCACATATTGGCTGTACTGTGGTCCTTCTGAAGATCTTTTGCATCACCAGTGATATTGTTCAACTTCAACCACCGCATATGGTTGTTGATTGTCCATTTGTCCTGACAGTTCGAACATAAGCTAGAAAGTAATGCTTCTCTTTTTGGTGGTCTGTTTCCTCCTTTTCTTTGCTAATAGACTGTTTAATGTGATTGATTGGGATTTTCTGGCTTGACAGGATCCTTAGTGTTCATGAGCTTCAATTCAAATCTCTACAATGGAGACAATTTAATTTCATACATGCTTTGTAATATTTTTTGTTCTTTTTTTCCCTCCACCATGTTTATTTTGTACAACCTGCACATACTGTATATGCACCCTTAGATGTTCTAAATTTCTAATGAGAGGGACATATTATCAGAGAAGTAAAGCATCCTATGCGGATAATAGGACTGGGCTCGAAGTTGGGATCACTAATCAATAAATGTTTTGTTCATTGAATAATAATAATCTTCTATCCTAGGGCGAGGATTACTGAGGATGTATGCCATATTTTAGTAACTACGTTTGTGATTTTATGTGAGATGATTTAGGCCCTTAATTTCCATATTTTTGTAATTATTTTACAGGTGGAGAACTTAGATCCCTTAGTGCAACGTGCTATTACTGCTGCCACTTCTGTTCCTGATCTTCGAGGTATAAGCTGAATGTTTTGACTATCAGTTTTTCTGTTCTTTCCTTCTAGATAAGCAAAGGCTTTATGTATATATTGTTTATTCCCCACAAATTTCTGAAGTTTCTATTTTTTGTCTTTACTGGAAGATCAATATGATAAGATCCCTAGCGATGTTGAATCAAAACTTTTGCCATTTCAGCGAGACGGCATAAGGTATGTACTGGCTTGCTCACTTTTTCCCCATCATTCTCATATAATACGGACTGTTAGTTTTTTCCCCTCTGTAATTTGTTCTTCTACTATGCCTTGATATTAGTTATTATTTATTTGTTTTCAGGTTTATATTGCAGCATGGATGTCGTGCTTTTTTAGCAGATGAAATGGGACTGGGGAAAACATTGCAGGCAATTCACTGTCTAAAACTAAATTATTTCCATACATTCAACTATGTTAATTAACTTAGTTTCTTCTTTCTCCTACCTTCAGCATTTAAAATGAGTATCTTAGTATCTTAGATGTTAATTAACTTATGGTAGAAATCATACTTGACGCTACAGCAGTATCTATACATAACTTGATTTCGCAATAGTATGCAAGAATAACATCGCAATCACAGTAGCATCCATGCAACGAGTTTAGTTCTCATTTGCAACTCAGGCTGTGTAATATGTTGGAGCTGTGATCTTCGTTTCTTAGGTTGTTTCCTTATTACGACTGCAACTACCTTTTAGCTAGTGGGGAAAGCTACCCCTGCTGCACCATCAATGTGGGTGCGTGTTCGTCCAAAATTATCTTGCCCGCTCAGTTGCCTCTTGTAGGATAATGATAATTTCTATCAATTTTGGATCGACTATGCTGAATTTCATAAACTGAACTGGACTAAAAGTAGATGGTAAAACTTTAAATTGTTAATCTGTGCAGATACATGTACACACCAGCTCTTTGTTCAAAATACATATACTTAATTGATAGTCTGAAATATGATTATACTTTTAGTTGTCTCAAGGCCATGCAATAATTCATATTTTCTATGTATTTATTTGTCTGTCAATGATAATCATTTTCTCACACTCTTAGCAGTTGTGTATATTGTTAGATACAAGTTCTTTTCGTAGATCCGATCTTCCGCGAATAAGTTACTAGACTAGATCTTAATTGTTTTGATTTTGGTGACTGGGCAGGCTAAGTGATGGTTCTTCACCAAAATTACCCTTTTATTTCAGAAGAGCTTACATTAGTTTTGAAATAAAGCATATTTTGAGGATGTTTTTATTTATACGCAGCTTCATATAAACTACTGATTTTTACAAAGTCCAATATCATTTGACTTTCTGACAAAATAATGATAGGAAATCCCTAAACTATATA
>Ga0209282_1001630_pt1 | contig 12443 bp, 8 predicted proteins | sample Mtrugardesep15_FD_187529 | JGI IMG/M metagenome (GOLD analysis project Ga0209282, IMG submission 187529) | Root nodule microbial communities of legume samples collected from California, USA - M. trunc garden sep15 (SPAdes) (version 2) | ecosystem: Host-associated > Plants > Roots > Nodule...
TTTTCTTCTACTTTTTTTTTTTTTTACAAACTTCACCTTTATTCCCTCATAAACATATTCTCATAATCACAAGTTGACTAGCTACATAGTTGGTTATCTCATATGTATAAAGATTATGGTTGTCATGTAAATTGGTATTTCTCTTTAGAATAGTTTTGATGGAGTGTCAATCATTCACAAACCATCGTTTGTATGACTTTGATACCGACTATATTTCCTAACAAAATACCACACCAACTTATGTTAGAGTTTACTAAAAGTATAAATATGTTTTATATAAATGGCTAATCATATTTTATCATTTATTTTCCCATATAAACTTATTTTAAAAAGCACCATGACAATGTGACAAATTTGATAATAAAATATAATTAGACATTTCTTTATAGAATTTGTAAAGCCAAATAGGCAATAACATCATAATGAGACATATTAGCCTAATCTGAGTGATGCCTTGAAGCAGAAAGCAAAAAGTCTTCCAACACATCCAATTCTGTGTGTCAGATACAACTAACTTTGACAGGCAAATTGGCTCCACAACATAACTAGACACACATTAAATGAAGTTCTTTAGCTAATTTGGATGTCACTTTATAGAGGCCTTAAATGTCTTGCTATCTGAATATTGAACAAAGTTTTTGATTTTAATTATCGGTTTTTGCGCCATGATAACTCGGAGTTAGGTCAGGAGGTAAATAATGTCTGATAGAAAATTATTTCAATTATTATTTAAATTCAGATTCTTTCAAATAATTTAGCATTCGGAGCAAGTAAATATAATTAAAAGAGCAAATTTTTTTATAATTTCTAAATTCTCAACCAATATCACCAGCATCTCCTTAGTCAATAAATCATTGTATTCAACAAAGACAAAACTAGTGAGCAAATAAAGCTATGAACAGAAAAAGAAAAGAAGGTAAACCAAAAAAAGAGAGTTAAAGTATAGTCATCAGCATCCCATTTTCTCTGCCCTTTATCTTGCTTTCCATCTAAGCCCTTTATCCCTTTTTCCATGCTCTCTTTTACCTTGTTAGAGACTTAAATTCTCTTGTATGCTACTAATAATTCCCATGATATGATACCTCTCACATTCTAAGTCCTAAGTTTTAAGGTGATAATAACATAACTTATCCTTCTTCTATATGTTTGCTTACTTCACAAGCTCTTCTATGTTTTCATAACTTCTCTACTTGCTTCTACGTTTGTCTTTAGGTCCTATTCTTTAGTTTATTTTTATTCTATGAAATTTCACTTGCCATAGAATTAGGAAATAGAAATCTTGTGTTAGTATATAATATATACTTCACCACCAAGTTCAAGCGCAAGTGGTTGATGTACAGTGTGTCTGTGAGTGTTGTAAATCTCAGAGTATCGAGTTTGATTTCTATGATAAAAAAGAAAGTTATAATATATACTTCTCCTAAGTCCTAAGGGTGGTTATTATACTATGGCTTCTCTTGGAAATCCAAAAGCTTGGGTTCCATATATGAATAGCAAAGATTGTTCTCAAGGTTTTTGTAGTGTCGATTGTCCACAATGGTGCTATGCAATCTACACTCCACCTTCTCCTTCTCCCTTTGAATTCCCTGATGAAGATTCAAGTCCAAATTTCTCTCCTCTTGTCATTGCAGTCATTGGAATCTTAGCAAGTGCTCTTCTTCTTGTAACTTACTACACCATAATATCAAAGTACTGTGGTCGAAGAGAATCATCGGTAAGTGAATCACGTGAAGCGAACGATGAATTTGATGAAAATCATCATCATCATAACCCTTCAATCCATGAACCATGGCATGCTTCAACAAGTGGATTAGATGAAACTTTGATTAAATCCATAACAGTTTGCAAATACAAAAAGAATGATGGATTGGTTGATGTAACAGATTGTTCAGTTTGTCTAAATGAGTTTCAAGATGATGAAAGTATTAGACTTTTACCAAAATGTAGCCATGCTTTTCATCTTCCTTGTATTGATACATGGCTTAAATTTCATTCTAACTGTCCTCTTTGTCGCGCTACCATATTCGCCTTCAATGCTTCAAGTTCAAGTGCTGCAACACTTCATGTGCCAGCTCCTGTTATAGAAAATCCTTCAAGGAATGAAGTTTCTTTAGAAACTCAACATTTGAACGAAACTGTAGACGTTGAAAGAGACAATGAATTGGATGTGGTGGAAGAAGTTCCTATTCCGAAGACAGAATTTCGCGCTTTAAGCGATCTAGGAAATTTAAGAGGAAGGCATAGTGTGATTGAGATTAGAGATCATAATGAAGATTATCGTGAATCAATTCGAAGATCGTTTTCTATGGATCATTCATTTCAAAGTGGTGTTTTAGTTGTTGATGATGTTAATGTTATGCATATGAATCAAGAACAAGATTGTTCTCAAGGTGAAGGTTCATCAAAGAGGATAAGTGGTGAAAGTGAAAGTAGTAAGTGTAGTTATAGAAGAAAGGTTTTGCATTGTGTTTTAAGTCCAATTGCAATGAAGAGATCATTTTCAAGTGGAAGATTTTTCCTTAGCAGAAGTGGTAGAGGAAGGCTTGGAGTTTTACCACTCTAAGAAATTTTTCTTTTACCTTTCTCCTTGTGAAAGCATGATATATGTAGTAGAAAAGATTGAACAAATTTTTGTGTGAAGATCTATCTATATTTAACATGATTGAATCTCTAAATTATACATATTGATATTTTGCTCAAAACCAATCCAACAAAGTGTGTAATGTGTAATGAAATGAATTATTTTTAACGACCTGTTCCTAAGCTAGAACCTCTTCCTCTATTCTTCTCTTTCTCTCCCACGCCTCTCTCTTGCTTCTCTCCATTCTCTTCTCTCTTTTCTCTTCTCTCCGTCTCTGAATTTGGCATTAGTTGGGTTTCTAATATTTTACTAAATGTACCTCGTAATATACTAAGCCATGCCACTTCTAATGTAACTAAAATTCCAATTTAGGAAATAATTTCGAACCTAATAAAATTAATTGCCAAGTCTAACAACCAATGTTCTAAATTGAAATGATTTCAAGAGACGAAATTCGGGGTGTTACATTACTCTCACCCCTTAAATAATTTCGTTCACAAAATTCAACAACTTACCCGACACTCTACGCTTTCACTACATCACTCTGATCTTCTTCTTCATCATCGTTTGCTTCAAAACTTTACTCCATACCATGATCCGCTACGTCTTCATCACTTAGTCCAGTCTTTCCCTCTGAACTTTCTCAAGACAATCTTTTCAGTTTCCTTGCCTCTTTCACACCTTATAAAGCTTCATCTACATTGTAACTTTGTTAACCAACGTGGCATATGAAGTCAAATGAGTTCAAGGTAGGAAACTCCTCATTTTTTGGTTCAGTTTCCATCTGAATTGGTCAATTTTCCATTAATACGTCGGTGTATAAGCAACATAAGGAGAAAACCTTGGTAATTCTCAAACTGAGCCACATACTCAGCTACAAACTTGCTTCCTTGTTTCAAGTGTGAAAACTATGTTTCTCTTTCGATTAGAGTCTGCAATGTTCCAAAATCTTCATTTCTACAACTATTGAGATCCACTTATGTAGATTACGTTGATTGTGTCGACACCAAAAGGTCTAGCATTGATTTATGCTTATTTTTTTTCTTGGCTCCTCATATTATGGCGTACTAAAAATAAACCACTATTTCAAGATCATCTAGTGAAGCTGAGTATACAGCCCTCTCAACAGCTGCTTATGAGTTGCAATGATTATCTACTTGCTAGATGATCTCAAAGTGCAATGTACTAGAGTTCCAATGTTGTGTTGCGATAATCAAAGTGTCTTTACATATAACTGTCAATCCTATGTTCCATGAAAGGACCAAACATCTTGGGATAAGCTACCATTTTGTTCATGACTAAAGTTCTAGAAGGCACCATCAGATTGCAACCAATTTCAAGTAGTGAACAATCAACCAATTTCTTCACCAAGTCACTTCATCCTAGGTCTTTCCTTATCATCCAAGCAAGACATGATAGATATATATACCAAGCTCTAGCTTGGGGGAACTGTTAAAACATAATGAAGAAGATGCAATTTCTTGAGATCCAAGGAACTTACTGTCAAACTAACTAAAAATAAAATAAAAATTAATACATGAATTAAAACCAAAACTCTTTCCTTTTTCCTGAAACCATTTGCATATTTGAGGCTATATCAAAGAATATTGTCAATGGTTGAAGTTAATTCGCATCAAATGCTAGTTGAGGAAATGGTAGGTACAGAGCTGTGTCAAGGAAATTTGAAGCCTACTACAAATTTATAAGAGACTTGATATTATGTAAAATGAATTCTGCTCTTTACCCAACAGTTTTTGCCCGTTCTCAACTGAAAAGACATTTTTATCCCTGCGTGAGTTAATTCACGTCAGTGTAAAATTTGCGTGGGTTAACCCACGCTAAGTGACTTAACTCACACTGATGTAAACCACTGCGTGACTTAACTCACGTAGGATTCAGGGCATGCGTGAATTAACTCACGCCATGTTTGTGATCAGTCACATAACAGGCAGAAACACTAGTGTCCCTCATTTCATTCATTTCATCATTCATACATACATTCATTCCTCTCAAAAATACATGTTTTTCTCATTCATTCAATCAAGCATTCACTCATAATTAAAATACGAAGAATAAAGGAATAAATAACGCAAAATGTCATAAATAAAACGCAAACACGCAAATGTAAATATATTACAACCATATCCGACAAAATGTCATAAGAAACTAAAACTATACAAAACTCATAAAATAGGACTCTACTGCTGCTCCGATGGACTCCTACTCCTCCTCTGCGGAACCGGCACCTCGTCAAACACAACATAATTGGACTGGATGCCCTCCAAAATGTTGAAAAAGAGTGGATTTGAAACCACATAAGGAATCTCCATTGCATGTGCCACTCTGCCTCTGATGTTGCCGATGATCTCGAATGGGTCGGGAGGATGTCTGGCTCACTCCTGCTCAACAATAACCTCTTGTAGACAGGTTTGGGAACTGTGTAATGATAAGATGATGGGATACACGGTAGAACCACCTCATGTACCCCACTGAATGCTTATGCTCCTCGCCCTCTGGGACCAGATAACCCCTCTATTGTTGGCTAAGGACATGGACGACAAACTCCAAGAAGCACGTAGCCACCTCCCCTAGCTCAAGAGGCCCAATCGACGTAGGAGGTCTGGGAACGGTCTGAACATAGTCGTACTGCCTCAGAACCCGCTCCGGCAAGTGACGCACCATCCTCTCTTTGTCGGTCATAATCCATCCGGAGTACCAGCAGACGTCCTGAAAAGGTGTCACGTCTCGTCGTCACTCGTCTGTGACGATGATCCCCCCGCAACATCAACCTGACCAAGTCTCGTGCCCCCCACTCTCCCTCGACCAGGAGCATGAGGAGGGGGCGTACTGCTTGCTTTTTCCCTCCATGCACTACCAGTAAAGGACTGTTGCCTCCCTAACCTCATTCCGCCAGGCCTCTCAGACATATCTGCACAACATTTCAAAAGGCAAAAAATCAATGAGACATTTTCGTACGGACAATTCAACAACAACAGTTAAATTTCAGCAGTGTCATTTCAATCCATAAACTACCACATTGCAGTCAAACTAACTATAATCAACATTAACAAACATATTTCTAACTAATTTCATCATTAATATTGAAAAAATCAAAAGAAAATTCATTGAGACATTTTATCAAACACCTAGAGTCCATATTTCAATCAAGTTAAAATCAAACAATTTCAAAACCCTAAAACTACCACATTTCACTCTAAACAATATCTAAATACAATCTCTAACTTAATTCATCACTAACAATCCTAAAAACTAACATGCAAACCAAATTTTTTAAAACCTAAAAATGTTTAATTTCTTCAAAAAAAAAAATTAAAATTTCAATCAAAAAAATACAATGGAGTAGGATAATCAACACTTACTTGATATTGTAGGAGGAATTGGCTTTGATTGACGCAAGAATGACGAATGTCGCACTTAAAGGGGGAAAAAAATCGTATTTTGAGAAGTTGGAAAAATGAAGTTTTGTGTTTCTGTGTTATATGACTTAAGTCATGCAGAAGGAATAAGGTACGTGAGTTAACTCACGCAACACGCAGCGTGAATTAACTTACGTAAGAGTAATGTCTTTTCAGTTGAGAACGAGCAATTTATGTCGGGTAAAAAGCAAAATTCATGTAAAATAGTAGGGCCAGATTACTTTCTCATAACATTTTCTATTTTAATTTAACTTCGTATGTGGGTGGTTGGAATTACACTCGATTATGATTTTTCCTTTTTAATTTTGATAGATAGAATAAATAAGTTAACATGATAATACATTTCCATAAACACAAAAAAATGTTTAGAATTTTTTCATACCTGCTCTAAAATTTATTTTATCATCAAAAATGAAAACATGATACACCAAAAGTAAACAAGCCCTTGATTTCTTTACTAATCTTTTAGCTTCTACGAAAACGTTTATCAAAGTCTTGTAGTCAAACAACTCTAACATTTCATTCTCAATCCCCTAAAAAACATTTCATTCTCAGTTGATCATATGGCTTGTCTATTCAATCTATCTTTAACTTTGTTGATATTAGATTTAAATATTTTAACTTTAAAAACTTATTTCATTGATAACAAGATAAATAGTCTAGTTTAAGAATGACACAATTTAAATATAATGAAGTGGACAATTCGAAGTTCAAACATCTACATCAATATATCAAATATCTTCGTAACTATCATCTAAAATATGCTTGAAAACTTGTTTAACTTAATTTAATGTTCGATTGAAGTGCTAATTTCTTCTCTAACACTTTTCTCATATTAAGTAACACCTGTTTTTTTACAAGAGTAAGACTTAATGTTGAACTAATTATATTTATATCCATACATATAACTTTATTTTTTTTACAAAATATCCATACATATAATAACAGGTTTTGAAAATATTTTGGGGCATATGGTTATGACCTTGTTGGCCTTGCATTGTCCACCATGGCCCTGGGTAGGTAGCCTATCTATCAACTTCTAGAGCAAGTTGCTTGCACAATTCCATCTGAACAAACAAGTACTTCCGCTATTTTTCTCAATTAATTAATGTATGTTCTCAAAGCCATTTCTTTATCGTATTCAAAAGACAAAAACAGTTGTAAGTCTTAAGGCAAGTCATTATTCATGCATGGATACGTAATCTTTCTATGTTCTAATGTATCTATCTGTATTAAATATATGCAGTTATGTGGCAATGTAACCATAGACTTAGCTTTCATACTGCTTCATTTCTTTATTAAAAAATAAACTAGTCAACTCTTAACGCTCTCATTGCTCTTCTCTCTGCCCACCTAATTGAATTTATAGTCCAGCTAAACTACTGTTGTTAGTCAAATGTCAATTTGTATATGTAGGTGGGGATCCTCGTAGGAACTAAATAGTTTGGACCCTATTTAGTTTGTATTTTTACATAAGATATGGATAAATTTCGTTAAGATGTGATATTGCTGTCATAATACTCACACTAATGTCTTTATTTTTTATTTGTTAAATGCTTAAACTTTAACTTTTTAACTACTATTAATTTGATTAAAAAAAGAAAGTTGATATATTTTTTTAATCTACTTATGTGGAACCAAAAGTACACTTGTATAATCTAGCAAATAACTGAGGAACATGTAGGGTGTGTAGTATTTCTTCAAAGTGATGTAAATGAATTTTCCAAGAAGGGATATAAACCAACATGTCATAAAAAAACCTACGACATATTGCCTTGCTGCAAACCGAGAATGTTGTTCATTAAACATTGAAAAGTTGCAGGTGCATAGTATTTCCTTATTTGAGTTTTCAACTATTTCCTACGTGACATTATGTTCTTAGTGATTAAGAAATAAGAAGGTAGCATAATAAATATTTGACTGACTCAAATGTGAAAACTGACAAAAAAAAGAAAAATCAAAGTGACTAAGGTTTATAACTTACAATAGGAAAATTGGGCAAAAACTTAAAAGAAAAACTAAAATGTCTGATGTTTGGAACTTAAAATATTAAAAATTGAACGAAAAAAAATTAAGTGATCAAGTTGAAATGTAGAAACAACTTAAAAACCAAATATGTAATTTAATCTTAAATAAATTTGATTAATTTTTTCCTTTTCTGTTTTGACAAAATGATTACATTTTTCTAAAATGTTATTTAGAATTAAGGGTGATAAATTGGTATACTTAAGCAAAGGTTTTTAGTTTCCGTGAGCTTACAATGCATAATATGTGTTGAACATCTTTCTTATTCATCTTTACTTTAATGTGAATTTCTAACCAATATACTATTTAAAAAAATAAAAAGTTTTTATAATATACTGAGATCTTACGACGCGGTTTGGAAAGAGTTTTGTGTCAATTACTATTAAAAAAAAATTAAAATCAAAAGATCGTACTTTTTTTAAGGACTTATTTTAGATTATGTTTTTTCCTGCTATAAGTATTTGTTTTCTGATGATGTTAGAGGTGTTAGAGCATGATTATCGGTGGTTTTTCTACCACTCCTACACCAAACCCAAGGAACCTGTCATAGTATCATTGATAATTTGCCTTGAAGCCAGTTCTAATTGTTACTACCGTTTCTCTGCATTACCACGGTTCCTTATATTTTTTGCATTAAAAAACAAATTAAAAGGAGTATTTACAAAGCAACCAAAGACTATATTGATATATTGTGTGGTTTAGTGGAACCTATTTTAAAGTTTTGGAAGAGTGGTATGAATATTTAGAAAATGTAGTTGAGTAATTTAAATAATTGAAAAGCATAAAATAATATAATATATTATGTAGGATCTATTTATACCATCCATATAGGTGACATGAATGTGGATACTTTTAGTAGTCTACCTCATGTAATTTTGTAGCTTGATTTCCTATTATTATAATTGGATATTGAGTATCACACCCAACAAAACTCTAGGTTAACAAAATAGCCATTGTCTTTTCATTTGATAAATAATTAGGTGAAAGTAAAAAATCAAATTTATTCTCTTTTTAAGTCAAGTAAAAAAAATTACTCCATAACAATATAAAAGAAATACATCTATTTTAGCTTTTTTTTTGTTTTGTTTACCTCTCATTTTAACTATTTTATCTTTTTTATAATATTATTTAAATTATCAATTAAAAAATAGTAAAATTCCAATAAAACAGGAACTTTGCCAAAAATATTTGATGATACAATTAAGTGCGGTAGAGAAACAGATAGAGAAACATGACAATGAAAGAAAAATATGATCAATTTATGTCACAAATACAATTTAGATCTAGGTGATGTTTGTGTGTGTTTTGGGGATTTACTTCATCCCACTTTATGGAAAAGTAACAACTGCTAAAATTGAAAACTAGACAATTATTTCGAATTTTTCGATTATAAATAAATAATTAAATTATTAATTGATTAAAAGAACATTAAATTTGTTGTATATAACATGTGGGCATACATACACAATTTTTGTAACATATGAATGATTTCCCTTATAAGAACAACTAAAAGGTTATTGCTCTAATAACTGTCCAAAAAGATCACCACTTAACCATTGAAGTTAAGCCTCAAAGTCCACCATCAATTTGTTCAACTTCTTGTTGCTTATTTTCTGTTCAATGTAACTTTTTCCATAGTCATCACTGCATAAGATTAAAAAAAACACTTTAGTTGAATTATTTGTCAAAATCAACTAAAACAACCTTAAAACTAAAAGAGTAGTCAAATGTTTGACCATAAAACAACCTTATTTGAACATAAGTTAAAATGTTTGACCATATAATTAATTAAAAAAAATACTAAAAGAATGAGTCAAATTTATTCATACCTTTGTGGTAAGGAAGAAGATGCGGTAGGTGTTAACTTATGTGCAAGCTGAACGGCGTCGTCTTGAGTATTAATAATGTGATTAAAGCATAAATAACGACCGTACGATGAGACATCCTCGTAGACACAGATGTGAGTATCCACCAAAAATCTTAAATCAACGGTCACAAAGACACCATCCTCGTACATTTCAGCAGCACCTCTCAAGTAAGGGTGTTTGATGGATAGATCATGTGTCATCAATAGTCCTGCATTGATTGATACCATATTCACTCCTCTGTCCATTGCTAAGGCAAACGCTGTTTTCTCTGCTAGTGTCTTTGACATCCCATGCCATAACTGTGTTTGTTTGTACAGTTCAATCAATTATTCAATTTTTTCTATTCAACAAAATAGGTAATCAATCTATTTTTCATATGGTTGTCTAGTCACAATCTATGACCACATGCAGTCACATAATTTTATGAGTGCAAGTCAGACACATAAGAATCATTTGATCTGATCGGACAATCAAAATCACAATTTTTTGACCGCATGCAATCAACCACATCAGAATCGTAAGATTAGGCAATCCAAATTTCAAACAAAAATGTGATTGTGCATGCCTGCAAGTCAACTACGTTATAATCATCTGATCTGATCGGACAATCAAAATCACAATTTTATGACTGCATGCAATCAACCACATCATAATCGTAAGATCAGACAATCCAAATTTCAAACAAAAATATGATTGTGCATTGAAGTTTGGATAAGTTGATCTTGATCGAACGATCTAGATGTATATGCACAATCTAAATCATTTTTTCATGAGTCATGTAGTTTTAGTATTTTGATTATTGAGTGCATCACCAATTTAATGATTGAAATTATAAGTTTTGGACTAATGGACAAGTCCAGACACAATGTTTAAAGTATAGTACTATTATTATATACCTTGAATTTGCGACAGAAATTAACATCACTCCAATGTATTTCATCCAAATCAGGTTCTATGGTCTTACGATCTTCCCTCCAAACCACAGCAGTTGCTGAGGATGTGAACACAACTTTATCTATTGTTTCTGTTTGAGCACAAGCTTCAAGCACGTTGTGTGCTGCTCTAACTTCCACGTCAGCCATATATTCCTGTTCATTATCAAGACATGTTATAATCAATTAGAAAACAATAATGTAGTGCTTTTGTCAACTATGGTAAAAACAAATACTTCTACATGGGATGAACTTACAAAAGATTCTGACATGAGAATGCTAATTTACATATAGAAAATTCTCTATAAAATATTTGCATATAAATTAATCACAATAATGCTATGATTGACATAAAATTAATTTTATATACTATTATTCTATCAAGTTACTGTAACAAAATTTGGATCATTGTATTCATCATGATTGATTGGAAACATTTTAATACTAGATAATTGCTAATACTTTTATAGATAATGTTGATATAATCATACACTTATATATCATACAATTAAATAAGCACGTGATTAGTAAATTAACCAGCTCAAATGACTAAAACATATTTTGTCAAGGACTATGACACAACTTTTAACAAATAAATCATCAAATCAAACTATAGTACAAACCAAATTACAATAATTTGCTTAGTTGTCAATTGTCATGGCCTTGGCGTACGAAAAGGGAATTGAATCCCCCACCAAGCAAGAAGGAGAAGAAATTAGAGTTAAGAAGGAACAAGCAAGTGATAAACTCAGGCAAATGGTGCCTACCACGTGCACCAATAAATGGTGTTTGCTTGCTTGTTTTCATAAAGTACTAATACAAAGGAACTCTACTTTTTCATCTCACCCAACAGCTAGCTTGCAACAGCAAAAAAACTCATGCATTAACTCTTCAACTATTCTTACATCATCAATATCATTTTCTAAATCCAAATTTCTATGAATTTTTTTAATGTAAATATAAAAAATTTGTAACATAAACATTGGTTTAATTCTAGATAGACTCTTAGGGCATGTTTAATGCATGTTTAACATATAAAATAAATTATCTAACTCAAATTTGTAAATGAGAAATAGAGAGCAAAGACAAACTAAAAAAAGATTAAAAAGAGTGTTTGTTTTTGCTTACATCATAATTGGGTTGGTCAAGGGGAGGTTCAAATGAGTAAAACAATCCAGAGCAACCTCTAAGAGCATCAATTATGCTATGATAATCAAAAGGGTCCGATCGAAAAATCTTTAATTTATCTGAATCAGCTGAAATCCCATTGAATGGATCTTCCCCTGCATAACCAAAGCAGAACAATTTCAACGGTCTGATCGAAAATTCTTTTTGTCCCAATGAGCTTAGCTCGATTGATAAGAATATTAAAACATGCAGTGACCACAGTTCGAATCACGAATTCTCCACTTATTCATTTAACAACGATAAAAAGCTATTAATAACATAATATGTACCATATTGTTGAATGGATGCATGAACGGTATAGCCTCTTTGAAGAAGTCTTTGAACAAGGCTAAAGCCTAATTGACCTGAAGCATCCATGACACAAACAGTGTGACTAGTTATGTCAAAAGAAGGTGCCATATTCGTTTGTGTG